>JACCDZ011899692.1_pt1 | contig 22539 bp, 24 predicted proteins | sample 7449551 | NCBI WGS metagenome assembly JACCDZ01 (sample SAMN15323452, study PRJNA562643) | freshwater metagenome | isolation source: river surface water | place: USA:Blue River Watershed | collected 2017-08-18 | reverse complement strand
GTGTTTCGCGTGCTTAAACTCAGCCCTTACCTGCGCCAGGCCAACTTCCTGCTCACCGCCCTGCGCGGTAGCCGGCAGAAAATCATCGTGTTCTTTGCCTGCATCTGCAGCATGGTGATTGTCTTCGGCACCCTGATGTATGTGATCGAAGGCCCCAGTCACGGCTTCACCAGCATCCCCACCGGGATCTACTGGGCCGTGGTAACCCTGACCACCGTTGGCTTTGGCGACATCACCCCGAAAACCCCGCTGGGCCAGGCGGTGGCGACCCTGGTCATGATCACCGGTTACTCGATCATCGCCGTGCCAACCGGCATATTCACCGCCGAATTGGCCAGCGCCATGCGTGAAGAAACCCTGCAGCACGCCTGCCCGGTCTGCCATAAGGCCAACCACGAACCCCAGGCCGCCTTCTGCAGCCGCTGCGGCAACCCGCTGTTTAACCGGCAAACGCCGGCCCAGGAATGAATAACGGCGACCGAGCTCGCCGTTATTCATTCTCCTGCCTTGGCCGCAGCCAATCAGTGCTCGGGGCTGTCGATGGTCAGTTGCTGCAACTCGCTGCTGCTCGTGGCTACCGTCCGGGCGGGGGCCACCCATTCGCCCGCGCTGGCATTGCCGGCCCGCGAGATACGCGCCTGCAACTGCACCTGGGGAAAGCCTGAGAGTTTCAGTTGCGGCAGCATCGCGTCGCTGTCGGCCAGGGTCACCTCCACCGGCAAATCGGCCACGCTCAGACGCTTGACCGCCAACGGCATGGGCGGCCCGGCGCTGGCCTTGGCAAAGATGAACACGCTGTCGCCGGGCTGCACCTGGTCTTGCAACTTGGCGGCCAACTCGACGCGCACCTTGAGCTGCACGCTGGCGGCCGCGGCCGGCTCGTCGGGGAGAGTTTCGCCCTTGCCCGCCAGTTGCTCCAGGGCGCGATCGATGCCGCTCTGCAGGGCGGCGCGCGAAGGGTCGGCGGCCGGCAATACGGCAAGCAGGCGGCGCCAGTACCCGACCGCCTCCTTGAATCGCTGGTCCTCGAACGCAGCAATGCCGAGCAGGCCCAGGCTGGTAATTTCCTTCGGGTCACCCTGCAGGGCCTCATCGGTGAGGCTCTGCAACTGTGCCGACCACTGCTTGTTGCCGACAAAATACAGCGCCTGTGCCCACTGGCCGAGCAGCTCCGGCTGACGGGTCAGGCCCACGGCCGTCTCGAACGCCTTGGCCGCATCCGCGGGGCGACTCTGGGCCATATAGGTACGGCCGAGGAAGTACCAGGCCTCGGCCGAATCCGGCTGGAGCTTGACCGTCTGCTCCAGGCGCGCGGTCATCTCTGCAACGGACTTCGGCGCCTGGGCGAACTGCTCGACCAAGGCCAGCTTGTCACTGGCGCCCCAGTGCAGGTACAGCCCCAGGCCGAGTAACGGCACCAGCACGGCCGCCAGCAGCGGCAGCGCCCGGCCCAGGGACGCCACGCGCTCGCCGGCGGCGCCCTCGGTATCGTCGAGCAGCTCACGCCCGGCTTCAGCCTGACCGACCTGCAGTTGTTCGGCAGTCAGTGCGCCGCTGGCGTGCTGCGCCTGCAACTCGACCAGGCGCTCCTGGTACAGGGCCACGTTAAGGGCGGTGCGATCTTCCTCGGCCTGGGCCTTGCGCCCACGCAGCACGGGGATCAGCAGAAAAGCCATGGCAACCAGCAACAGCAGGCCGGCAGCAAACCACAATTCGATCATTTTGAGTCCTGGGAATTTTCCTGGAGCAGCGCACTCAGGCGCTCACGCTCATTGACAGACAAGCCGGCCGGCACAGCTCCACTGGCGCCCTTGCGCCGGCGCAGGAGCAACACCCCAAGGCCCAGGCCACCCAGGCCCAAGAGCACGAAGGGGCCGTACCAGAGCAGATAGGTGCGCGCGTTCAACGGCGGCTTGTAGAGCACGAAATCGCCATAACGCAGCACCAGAAAGTCGACGATCTGGGCGTTGCTCTGGCCCTCTTCGAGCATGCGAAAGATCTCCCGGCGCAGGTCGGTGGCGATCGGTGCATTGGAGTCGGCGATGTTCTGATTCTGGCACTTCGGGCAACGCAGCTCCTCGGTCAGGCTGCGAAACCGTGCGCGCTCGGCCTCATCCTTGAACTGATAGGTGTCGATCGCAGCATTGGCCATGCCGATCAGGCTTGCGCCCAAGATCCAGGCCAGCAACAGGCGTTTCATGGCTGCACCTCATCGAGCAAGCGCTGATAAACCGGGGCCAGCTTGGTGCGCCAGACCTGCTCATCGATCACCCCGACATACTTGTCGCGAATGACCCCCTTGGCATCGATAAAGAAGGTTTCCGGGGCGCCGGTAACCCCCAGATCCAGGCCCAGCGTCCCTGCGCCATCTTCGATGTTCAACTGATAAGGGTTGTGCAACTCGCGCAACCACTTCTGCGCCGGCTCACGTTGGTCCTTGTAGTTGATGCCATGGATAGTCACCCCGCTGGCCGCCAGCTTGTTCAGCAGCGGATGCTCGGCCCGGCACGACGGGCACCAGGTCGCCCAAACGTTGACCAGCGCCGGCTTGCCCAGCAAATCGGCCTGGCTGATGGTCTTGCCAGGCTCAAGCACCGAGGGCAAGGCAAAGGCCGGGAACGGCTTGCCGATCAGCACCGAGGGCAACGCAGAGGGGTTGAGAAACAGGCCGCGGTAGAGAAACAGGGCAATCCCGAGAAACAGCAGCAGCGGCAGCAACAACACTAGACGTTTCATGCCGCCACCTCGCGCCGGCCCAGGGCTTCACGCACCCGGCTCTTGACCTTGAGTCGATAACGTTTATCGCAGGCCGCCAGCAGGCCGCCCAGGCCCATCAACAGGCCACCGAACCAGATCCAGCGAACAAACGGCTTGATATGCACGCGCACCGCCCAGGCGCCATCGGCCAGGGGTTCGCCGAGGGCGACATACAAGTCACGAGTGATCCCGGCATCGATGCCAGCCTCGGTCATCGGCATGCCCTGCACGGTGTACAGGCGTTTTTCCGGGTGCAGCACGGCCACTTCACGGGTGCCATTGAGCACGCGAATGGTGCCCTTGTCGGAGGTGAAGTTGGGGCCTTCGAAATGCTTGGCGCCCTCGAAGATAAAGCGATAGCCGCCCAGCTCCAGGGACTCGCCCGGCGCCAGCTTGAGGTCACGCTCGGCACTGCCCTGGCTGACCAGCACCACACCGATGGCACACACGGCGATGCCCAGGTGCGCCAGTTGCATGCCCCAGTAGCTGGCCGACAGGGCCGCCACGCCGTTGCGCAGGCCCTTGTGCCGAGTCTTGTCCAGCAGGTCACGAACCCCGGCCAGCAACACCCAGGCGGCCAGGCAGCAGACTGCCAGTACCGACCAATTGAAGTCGCCCAGCAACAGGGTCGCAGCCACCCCCAATACGGCGCTGCCCAGCAGCACCGGGGCGAGCATGCCGAGCAGCCAGCGCCCTGGGGTGTCCTTCCAGCGCACCAGCACGCCGATCGCCAGGGCCAGCAGCAACAGGCCCATCAGCGGCACCAACAGGGCATTGAAATAGGGCGGGCCAACCGACAGCTTGGCGCCGCTCAAGGCATCCAGCACCAGCGGATACAGGGTGCCGAGCAAAATCATCGCCGCAGCCACCACCAGCACCAGGTTATTGACCAGCAACAGGGTCTCGCGCGACCACAGGGCGAAACCGACCCGGCTCTTGACCACCGGCGCACGCAGCGCGAACAGGGTCAGCGATCCCCCGACCACCACCAGCAGGAAGGCCAGGATAAACACCCCGCGCGCCGGATCGGTGGCGAAGGCATGCACCGAGGTCAGCACCCCGGAGCGCACCAGGAAGGTACCGAGCAGGCTCAGGGAAAACGCGGCAATCGCCAGCAATACGGTCCAGCTCTTGAATGCCCCGCGTTTTTCGGTGACCGCCAGCGAGTGGATCAATGCCGTGCCCACCAGCCAGGGCATAAAGGAGGCGTTTTCCACCGGGTCCCAGAACCACCAGCCGCCCCAACCCAGCTCGTAATAGGCCCACCAGGAGCCGAGGGCGATACCGATGACGAGGAAGGCCCAGGCGATGATGGTCCAGGGCCGCGACCAGCGCGCCCAGGCTGCATCCAGCTTGCCGCCGAGCAGTGCGGCGATGGCGAAGGCGAAGGCCACGGAGAAGCCGACATAGCCCATATAGAGCATCGGCGGATGGGCAATCAGGCCGATGTCCTGGAGCAGCGGATTAAGGTCGCGGCCGTCTTGCGGCATGTCCGGCAGCAGACGATCGAAGGGGTTGGAGGTGACGATCAAAAACAACAGGAAACCGACACTGATCATGCCCATGATCGCCAGCACGCGGGCCAGCATCACCTCCGGCAACTGCCGGGAGCAGATCGATACGGCAAAGGTCCAGCCGGCCAGAATCAGCGCCCAGAGCAACAGCGAGCCTTCGTGAGCCCCCCACACCGCGCTGAACTTGTAGTACCAGGGCAAGGCGCTGTTGGAGTTGCTGGCGACATAGGCGACGGAGAAGTCGTCATGCATAAACGACCAGCTCAGGCACAGGAAGGCAAACAGCATAAAGGCGAACTGGCCCCAGGCCGCCGGCACCGCCAGGCTCATCCACTGGCGGTCACCGCGCCAGGCGCCGATCAGCGGCAGGGTGGCCTGCACCAGTGCCAGGCACAGGGCAAGAATCATGGCCAGGTGGCCAAGCTCGGGAATAATCAGGTTGAGGGTCATGTTCAGTTTCCGCTCTTGCCGGGCTGCGCCTGGGCGCCGGCGGGCTGCTGGCCGCTGTCCTTGAGGGCCTTGCTGACTTCCGGGGGCATATAGTTTTCGTCATGCTTGGCCAGCACTTCATCGGCAATCAGCACGCCGTCGGCGTTGAGCTTGCCCAGGGCGACGATGCCCTGGCCCTCGCGAAACAGGTCGGGGAGGATGCCGCGATAACGGATGGTCACGTTCTTGGCGTAGTCGGTGGCCACAAACTCGACGTCCAGCGAATCGCCGCCGCGCTTGAGCGAACCCTCGGCCACCATGCCGCCGGCACGGATGCGCGTGTCCTGCGGCGCCTCGCCATTGGCAATCTGGGTCGGCGTGTAGAACAGGTTGATGTTCTGCTGCAGGGCACTCAGGGCCAGGGCCACGGCACAGGCGACGCCGACGAGAATGGCCAGGATGATCAACAAGCGTTTCTTGCGCAGCGGATTCACTTCAACTCCTCACGACGCAAACGACGCGCCTGGTCTTGCAAGTAACGGCGCCGGGCCAGAATCGGCAGCACCAGATTGATCGCCAGCACCAGCAGGCTGATGCCATAGGCCGACCAGACATACAAACCATGGTTGCCCATGGCGACAAACTCAGCGAAGGACGCAAAACTCATGACTGCTGCTCCACGGCGCGTTTCACTTCAGCCTGCACCCAACTGCTACGCGCCTCGCGCTTGAGCACTTCGAGACGCATGCGCAAGAGCAACACGCAGGCAAAAAAACAGTAAAACCCAAGCACCATCAGCAACAGCGGCAGCCACATCTCGACCGGCATGGCCGGGCGCTCGGTGAGTTTGAAGGTGGCCACCTGGTGCAGGGAGTTCCACCACTCCACCGAGTATTTGATGATCGGGATATTGATCACCCCGACGATCGCCAGCACCGCACAGGCCTTGGCCGAGCTGTCGCGATTGCTGATCGACTGGCCCAGGGCAATGATCCCGAAGTAGAGAAACAGCAGGATCAGCATCGAGGTCAGGCGCGCATCCCAAACCCACCAGGTGCCCCAGGTCGGCTTGCCCCAGATGGCCCCGGTGAGCAGGGCGATAAAGGTCATCCAGGCGCCGATCGGTGCCGCGCACTGCAGGGCCACGTCGGCCAGCTTCATCTTCCACACCAGCCCCACCACGCCGGCCAGCGCCAGCATGATGTAGCAGGACTGGGCGAGCAGCGCGGCCGGCACATGGATATAGATGATGCGAAAGCTGTTGCCCTGCTGGTAGTCCGCCGGAGCAAAGGCCAGGCCCCAGACCAGGCCAGTGCCGAGCAGCAATACGCCGGCCACGGCCAACCAGGGCAGCCAGCGACTGCTGATCTGGTAAAACCATTTCGGTGAGCCGAGCTTGTGAAACCAGGTCCAGTTCATAGGTCGATCAAATCCGTTATTCCGCCACGCTGATGGTCAGGCCAGCAGCAATCGCAAAGGGCGTCAGGGTTATTGCCAGCGCCGTCAGGCTGGCCATCCACAATAGGTAGCCTGCCGTCGGCAGGCCCTGCAGCGCCGCCTGCAATACGCCGCTGCCAAGGATCAGCACCGGGATATACAGGGGCAAAATCAGCAACGCCAGCAGCAAGCCACCGCGCTTGAGACCCACGGTCAGGGCCGCACCCACGGCGCCCAGCAAGCTCAACACCGGCGTTCCCAGAAGCAGGGACAGCAGCAGTATCGGCACGCAGCGCGCCGGCAAGCCGAGCATCAAGGCCAGCAGCGGCGACAGCAGAACCAGCGCCAGGCCACTAAACAGCCAGTGTGCCAGCACCTTGGCCAGCACCAGAAGCGCCAGAGGGTGCGGCGAAACGACCCACTGCTCCAGGGAGCCGTCTTCAAAATCGCCGCGAAACAGGCCGTCCAGCGACAGCAACACCGCCAGCAAGGCCGCCACCCAGAGCAAACCGGGCGACAGGGTTTGCAGCATCTGGCTTTCCGGGCCGACGGCCAGGGGAAACAGGGCAATCACGATGGCGAAGAACACCAGCGGGTTGGCCAGCTCCGCCGGACGGCGAAACAGCAGGCGCGCCTCGCGGGCCAGGAGCAGGGTAAAGACGTTACTCATGCCGCCCCCAGCAACAGTTCACGATAGCCGGCGGGCGTGTGCGCGAGCTGGTGATGGGTGGTCAGGACGACCATCCCGCCCTGCTCGCAATGCCGCGCCAGATGGGCCTCCAGCTCGGCCACCGCGTGTTTGTCCAGGGCGGTGAAGGGCTCATCGAGTATCCACAAGGGCGGCGCCTCCAGATGCAGACGAGCCAGGGCGACGCGGCGCTGCTGGCCGGCCGACAGGGTATGACAGGGCACATCCTCGAAACCGCGCAGGCCGACGGCGGCCAAGGCCTGCCAGATCGCCTCGCGCGGCACCGGACATTGCAGGGCACAGAGCCAGCGCAGGTTTTCCTCGGCCGTCAGCAGGCCCTTGATCCCGGCGGCGTGACCAATCCACAATAAATTTCGCGCCAACACCTCGCGCTGGCTGGCCAGCGTCTTGCCTTGCAGGAGAATTTCGCCGGCACTGGGCTGCATCAACCCGGTAAGCAAGCGCAACAGCGAGGTCTTGCCACTGCCATTGGGGCCGACCACCTGGAGCATTTCGCCGGGATGCACGCGCAGCTCGAGATTTTCGAACAACATGCGCCAGTCCCGCTCACAAGCGAGCGCCACGGTTTGCAGAAATGCACGGGTCACAACATGGCTACCTATTGGCACATTCAAGTCGACGCCGGGGGTGGCCGCTATACTGACGCGGGCCATGGCACAGCCGGCCCGGACGGGGCGGCATTATACATGCCCCACCCTTAGCCCCGAAGCAGGCATTTTCGACAGGTTGTAACCCAATGACGGCTGAAATCAGCAGTGCTCGCCCCAGCGCACCGACCGCCGCGCTCGCCCGACCGAGCGCGGCGACCACGGAGCTGGCGCTCAAACTGCTGCAACCCCTGGCCGGCCTGCTCAGCGTCGGCGAAAGCGCCGACGCCGAAGTGCTCGCCCTCAAGGAGCAGGCGCAGAGCTTTCAACTGCTGCTCAAATTGACCCTGGACAACGGCCGGCAAACCACCCTGCTGGCCAACAGCAACCGCCCCCTGGCTCAGGGCACCGCCCTGGCCGTTACCGCCCTGTCGCAAACGCGCCTGGCGGTGGCCCTGCAGGCAGCCCCCACGCCACTGACCAACCTCGACCTGGAGCAGTTACCGCTCGGCAGCCTGCTCCAGGCCAAGGTTCTAAGCACTACCGCCATGGCCCAGGGCAAGGCTCAGCAGACGCTCTACAAGGTGGTGGCCAGCTTGCTCAATACGCCATTGGCAGGCCGCCAGCTAAGCCTGGAAACGCCCCTGGCCCTGCCCGTCGGCAGCTTGCTCAGTGCCCAGGTCAAAGGCTCGCAGGCACTGAGTTTCCTGCCCCTGAGCGGGCGCCTGGATCAACTTGCCCTCGGCCAGCAACTGCAAGCCCAGCAAAGCCGCCAAGGCTCCCTGGAGGGTTTGTTCAAGGCCCTGCAAGGGTTGGCCGGCAGCACCACGGGCAAATCCTTGCCAACCGAACTGCACGGCAGTATCGACAAATTGCTCGGCGCCCTGCCGGATGTCGCCCAACTCGGCGACCCGAAAACCCTGGCCAAGGCGCTGCAGGACAGCGGCGTGTTTTTCGAAGGCAAACTGCTCAGCGGCCAGACCCAGGCCCTGCCCCAGGACCTCAAGGCCAGCCTGCTGCGCCTGGTGGCCCAGTTGCTGCCCAGCTTGCCCAGCGCCGCCGTCCTGACGGGCGCCCAGCACGAGATCGCCCTGGCCCAGGCATTGCCGTTGATGCTGCGCAATATGCTCGGCGGGGCCAGCCAGAGCGGGGCGAAACTGCAGGCCCTGAAATTTCCCCTGCCGGCCCGCCTGCTGCAGAATCTGGACGCCGATACCGACCTGGAAACCCTGCTGCGCCTGGCCGCCGCCGCCGTCTCACGCCTGCAGACTCACCAACTGTCGAGCCTGGCGCAAACCCAGGTCGGCCCGGAGGGCAACCTGCTGACCACCTGGCAACTGGAAATCCCCATGCGCAACCAACAGGAGCTGGTTCCCCTGCAGGTCAAACTGCAGCGCGACGAAAGCCCGAAGAAAAACCCCAAGGACAGTGGCGAAACGCTCTGGCGTGTCGAATTGGCCTTCGATCTGCCGCCGCTGGGGCCGCTGCAAGTGCAGGCACAACTGCTGCGCGGCAGTTTCTCCAGCCAGCTCTGGGCGCAGCGGCCAAGCACCGTCGAGCTGATTGATCGCGAACTCGGCCACCTGCGTGAACGCTTGAACGCCGCCGGTCTGGAAGTGGGCGAACTGGCCTGCCGCCAGGGCGTGCCGCCGCAAGGTCAACGCACCACCCTGGAACAACGCTGGGTCGACGAAACCGCATGAAACGCCAAGCTCCCCGCCAAGCCATCGCCCTCAGCTATGACGGCCAGAATGCCCCCAGCCTCAGCGCCAAGGGTGACGACGAGCTGGCCGAAGCCATCCTCGCCATTGCCCGCGAGTACCAGGTGCCGATCTACGAGAATGCCGAGCTGGTACGCCTATTGGCCAAGCTGGAACTGGGCGATGCGATCCCTGAGCCGCTGTACCGCAGCATCGCCGAGATCATTGCCTTTGCCTGGTACCTGAAGGGTAAATGCCCGGAGGGGTTTGCCCCCCAGGATCAAGACTGCGTTCCCCTTGGCCAACCGCCGCAGTGATAGCCCACGCGGGAAAGAATGGCCACACGGCCAGGAGCAAAACCTTAAGAGGCGGGATGTTGGGCCTGGTGCAGTTTGCTTACCAGCTCGGCTTCGGCCTTGCTCAGCCCGCAGGACTGGGTCAGATCATCGACGCTGGCGCCCATGCCGGCCAGGCGCGCCGCCTGGGTAAAGGACAAACTGCTGGGGTCGCGCTGCTCGATCTGGCTCAGTTTGTCCGGTAGCGGCGCCACCACCCGGCGCAACTCGTACAGCTCTTCGCCCATGCGCACACTGCCGGTCAGGTAGGTATCCAGGCGCTTGCTCAGCTCCTTGAGGCGCTGGTCACGCACGCCATCGCGCTCAGCCTGCAGCGCCGCGAAATGCCGCTGACTCAACATCAGCCAGCCACACGCAGCGGCAAGCAGCACCGAGCACAGCGCCAACACCACGACCGCCACCTCGAGCATCAATCAGATACTCTCAAGCTCGGACCATTCCTCTTCGGACATCATCTTGTCCAGCTCAACCAGAATCAGCAGCTCGCCGTTCTTGTTGCACACGCCCTGGATAAACTTGGCCGACTCGTCGTTGCCGACGTTAGGTGCGGTCTCCACTTCCGACTGACGCAGATAAACCACTTCCGCCACGCTGTCGACCAGGATGCCGACCACTTGTTTGTCGGCTTCGATGATCACGATCCGGGTGTTGTCGGTCACCGGCGCCGAATCCAGGCCAAAGCGCTGGCGGGTATCGATCACGGTCACCACATTGCCGCGCAGGTTGATGATCCCCAGCACATAACTGGGGGCGCCGGGCACCGGAGCGATCTCGGTGTAGCGCAGCACCTCCTGCACCTGCATCACGTTGATGCCGTAGGTTTCGTTGTCCAGGCGAAAGGTCACCCACTGCAGAATGGGATCTTCAGAACCTTGTGCGGAGCTTTTCTTCATGTTCCCAGCCTCATCAAGAACCGCCTTCGGCGGCGTAAGCGGGTGCTCCCCGCTGTCATTACTATAGAGCCTCGCACGGCGAGGCGCCCCAATCTACTAATGCACCTGGCCGTTGACCAGGCGCTTGGCCGCGCCGCTGGCAATCAGCTCGGCCAGCGCAGCCACATCCAGCAAGGCGCACATGTGCTCGATCACCGTGCCCGCCAGCCAGGGCCGTTGGGTACGCTGACTGCGCCACTTGACCTCGCTGGGGTCCAGGCGAATCGAGCGACTGACCTGATGCACCGCCAACCCCCACTCATAGCCCTGCACCGAGATCACATACTGTAGGCCCTGACGAAAATCATCGCGATAGCGATCCGGCATCACCCAACGCGCAGTGTCCAGCACCTTGAGGTTGCCGGACTGGGACGGCAGGATGCCAAGAAACCAGTCCGGCTGGCCAAATAGCGGGGTCAACTCCTGATCATGCAAGGGGTAGATGGTGCCCAGGCACACCAGGGGCACGGCCAGGGTCAGGCCCGCCACATCAAACAGCAAACACTCGAACGGCTCGGCGGCCCAACTCGGCTGGCCGTCAAATGCGAGCGCCGCGGCTGGCGGCTCGACGGCAACGGCCGCGACAGGCGCAGGCAGTGCAACCTCTGGGAGCACGACAGGTGCAACCCGCGGCACCACGACCGGCGACACTTCAACCTTAACTTCAACCTCACGCGGCGCCAGCAGGCGGGCATCACGCACCTGCTCTTCGAGCACTGCGGTTTCAAACTCATCCAGGCTGACGCTGTCGGCCAATTCGGCGGCAGCCTCCTGCAACAACGCATCCAGGTAGGACTGCAAAGCCAGTTGTGGACGTGTGGCAGTGGTAACCCGACTCATAACGCTTTTCCGTGAGAACAGCCTTTACAGCCTATCGGCCAACCTGCGCCGCGACTTGAGCACTGTTGTTGAGCATAGGCCAGCATATCAAGCTACCTGCGCCGCCGGCTGCAAGGACAGCAGGTGTTTGAGCAAGGCCCGATACGCCAGCACGGCGCGGCAGTTGGGGTCGAACTGTGACGGTGTAAGGCCGGCGCGGCTGGCATCGCGCAGGCGCGTATCGACCGGAATATAGGCCGGCCAGAGCTGTTCGGGATAACCATTGCGCAACGCCCGCAAGGTGCTCATGGAGGCTTGGGTGCGCCGATCGAACAGGGTCGGCACGATCAGATAGGGCAGCGCCTGTTTGCGTGAACGATTGATCATCGCCAGGGTGCTGACCATCCGCTCCAGGCCTTTAACCGCGAGAAATTCGGTCTGCACCGGAATCACCAACTGCTGGCTGGCGGCCAGGGCATTGACCATCAGAATCCCCAGCAGAGGCGGGCTGTCGATCAGCGCATGATCAAAATCGCCCCACAGTTGCGCCAGACTCTTGGCAATCACCAGGCCCAGGCCGCTCTGCCCCGGCGCTTGGCGCTCCAGGGTGGCCAGCGCGGTGTTCGCCGGCAAGAGCTTGATGCGCTCATGGCTGGTGGGTAGCAGTAGGCGCTGCGGCAAGCCTTGCGGCACGCTGCCCTGATGCAGGAACAGATCGTAGGCGCTGTGCTCCAGGGCATCCGGGTCCTGACCAAAATAGCTGGTCATTGACCCATGGGGATCGAGATCGACCACCACCACCCGCTTGCCGGCATCGGCCAGCAAGCCGGCCAGGGCGATGGATGTGGTGGTCTTGCCGACTCCACCTTTTTGATTGGCGACTGCCCAGACTCTCATGGTTTCTGTCCTCCCGGCAGGCCCAGAGGCGCACCGAGATCTGGCGCCGGCCTCATGGGGCAGGCGACTGGGAATTGACGGCATCCGCTGGCGGAGCCACTGCTGCAGGCTGCGGTGCAGGTTGCATGCCAGCTCGCCGCAGGGCGCCATCGGGCTGCGCATTGGCACTGCCCACGCCACTGATACTGCGGCGCACATCCAGGTTGCGCGAGACCACCAACACCACCCGCCGATTACGGGTGCGCCCTTCAGCCGTGGCGTTATCCGCCAGGGGCTGGAATTCGCCATAGCCCACCGCGGCCAAGCGCCCCGGACTGACCCCATCCATGGCCAGCATGCGCACGATACTGGCCGCCCGCGCCGTCGACAGCTCCCAATTGCTGGGGAACTGCGGGGTGTTGATGGGCAGGTTGTCGGTAAAGCCTTCGATATGCACCGGGTTCTCATAGGGCGCCAGGATTTTGGCGATTTTTTCGATGATCACAAAGGCCCGATCGGTCGGAATGGCGTCGCCACTGGGGAACAGCAAACTGGAGTTGAGCTCGATCTCCACCCACAGCTCATTGCCGCGCACGGTCATCTGGTCGCTCAGGATCATGTCGCCGAAGGCATCGCGCATGCCCTGAGCAATGTCCTCCAGCGGATCGACCGGCGCCTCACTGGGCGGCGACTCCTCGACCTGGGACGCCTCGGGCATGGTGGTGCGCGGCCGCTCCTCGCCGATCGGGATCGGCTTGATGGCTCGGTCGGGCTGATTGAACACCCCGGTCAGGCTGTCCGAGAGGACCTTGTACTTGCCCTCGTTGAGCGAGGAGATCGAATACATCACCACAAAAAAGGCGAACAACAGGGTAATGAAGTCGGCATAGGAGACTAGCCAACGCTCATGGTTTTCATGTTCTTCTTGATGGCGCCGGCGGGCCATGATCAGTCCATAAAGCCTTGCAGCTTCAATTCGATGGAGCGCGGGTTCTCGCCTTCGGCAATCGACAGAATGCCTTCCAGCAACATCTCCCGATAGCGCGACTGACGCATGGCAATGGCCTTGATCTTGTTGGCAATCGGCAGCAACAAGAGGTTGGCAAAACCCACGCCGTAAATAGTGGCCACGAACGCCACCGCGATGCCACTGCCCAGTTTGCTGGGATCGGCCAGATTGCCCATCACATGAATCAGGCCCATCACGGCGCCGATAATGCCGATGGTCGGGGCGTAACCGCCCATGCTCTCGAACACCTTGGCGGCCTGGATGTCACGGCCCTCCTGGGTGTACAGGTCAACTTCGAGGATGCTGCGAATGGCTTCCGGCTCGGCGCCATCGACCAGCAGTTGCAAGCCTTTGCGCGCGTAGTTATCCGGCTCAATATCGGCCAGCGGTTCAAGGCCCAGCAGGCCCTCCTTGCGCGCCGTCATGCTCCAGCCAACCACCCGTGCGATGCCGCCGCCAAGGTCGATCGCCGGAGGCAGGAAAATCCAGCGGATCACCACCCCGGAGCGCTTGAGCACCTGCAACGGCGTCTGCAAAAACGCCGCCCCCAGGGTGCCGCCCAACACGATCAACGCCGCCGGGCCATTGAGCAGAGCACCGACATGGCCGCCTTCGAGGTAGTTGCCGCCGAGGATGGCGACAAACGCAAGAATTACCCCGACAAGGCTCAGCACATCCATCAGAGGCAGGCCTCCGCCAGGTGCCTGCCGATGTCATCCAGGCTGTAGACGGCGTCGGCCAGGTTGGCCTTGACGATCGCCATCGGCATGCCATAAATCACGCAACTCGCCTCATCCTGAGCCCACACCTGGCTGCCGCCCTGCTTGAGCAGGCGTGCGCCCTCGCGACCATCGGCGCCCATGCCGGTGAGCACCACGGCCAGCACCTTGTCGGCAAAGGACTTGGCCGCCGAACCGAAGGTGATGTCCACGCAAGGCTTGTAGTTGAGGCGCTCATCGCCCGGCAGAATTTTCACCACGCCACGGGGATCGACCATCATCTGCTTGCCGCCGGGGGCCAGCAAGGCCAAGCCGGGACGCAGCACATCACCATCTTCGGCTTCTTTGACGGAGATCCGACAGAGCTTGTCGAGGCGCTCGGCAAAGGCCTTGGTAAAGGCCGCCGGCATATGCTGGATCAATACGATCGGGGCCGGAAAGTTGCCCGGCAACTGAGTCAAAACCCGCTGCAGCGCGACCGGGCCACCGGTGGAGGTGCCAATTGCCACCAGTCGATAGGACTTGCGCTTGAGCGCTGCAGGAGCGGCAGCCGGAGCCGGGCTGCTGGACGGCGCCGTGGTCGGGCGCGGCGCGGCACTCGGCGCATGGGCCGGCGCACTCGGCGCAGGTGGCGGCGCCAGGGCGCCGACACGGCGATTGCTGCGGGCAATACTGTGAACCTTCTCGCAGAGCATCTGCTTAACCTTCTCCGGGTTACGCGAGATGTCCTCAAAGTTCTTCGGCAGGAAGTCCACCGCACCGGCATCCAGGGCGTCGAGGGTCACCCGCGCGCCCTCGTGGGTCAGCGAGGAGAACATCAACACCGGCGTCGGACAGCGCTGCATGATGTTTCGCACCGCGGTAATGCCATCCATCATGGGCATTTCATAGTCCATGGTGATCACGTCCGGCTTCAACGCCAGGGCCTGATCGATGGCTTCACGGCCATTGGTGGCAGTGCCTACCACTTGGATATTCGAGTCGGCAGATAGAATTTCAGAAACGCGACGGCGGAAGAAACCGGAATCGTCCACCACCAGGACCTTAACAGCCATACACACTCCTAAGCAGGCGCGCGGTCAATTGACTCACGCACCAGAAAATCAGACGCGACGCGCGTAACGCTTGAGCATGCTCGGCACATCGAGGATCAGGGCAATCCGCCCATCTCCGGTAATAGTGGCGCCGGACATACCTGGAGTGCCCTGCAGCATTTTCCCCAAGGGTTTAATTACCACTTCTTCCTGGCCAACCAGTTGATCGACGACAAAGCCGATGCGTTGAGTGCCCACGGACAGAATCACCACATGGCCCTCACCCTGCTCCTCGTACGCCGCCGAATGAATCAGCCAACGCTTGAGGTAAAACAGCGGCAAGGCCTTGTCGCGCACGATAACCACTTCCTGGCCATCGACCACATTGGTGCGCGACAGGTCGAGGTGGAAAATCTCATTGACGTTGACCAGCGGGAAGGCAAACGCCTGATCCCCAAGCATCACCATCAAGGTCGGCATGATCGCCAGGGTCAGGGGCACCTTGATGACAATCTTGGTGCCCTGGCCCTTGGCCGAATAGATGTTGATGATGCCGTTGAGCTGGGAAATCTTGGTTTTCACCACGTCCATGCCCACGCCACGACCGGACACGTCGGAGATCTCGGCCTTGGTCGAGAAGCCCGGCGCAAAAATCAGGTTGTAGCACTCGGCCTCGCTCAAACGGTCTGCGGCATCGCGATCCAGTACGCCTTTCTCGACGGCCTTGGCGCGCAGTACGTCAGGGTCCATGCCGTTGCCGTCATCGGAAATCGACAGCAGGATGTGATCACCTTCCTGCTGGGCCGCCAGGACAATTTTGCCGCTGCGACTCTTGCCGTTGGCCTCGCGCTGCTCGGGCGACTCGATGCCATGGTCAACCGAGTTGCGCACCAAGTGAACCAGTGGATCGGCCAGGGCCTCCACCAAGTTCTTGTCGAGATCGGTCTCTTCGCCGACCAGCTCCAGGTTGATTTCTTTTTTCAGGCTGCGCGCCAGGTCGCGAACCAAACGCGGGAAACGCCCGAAAACTTTCTTGATCGGCTGCATGCGGGTTTTCATCACCGCGGTTTGCAGATCCGCAGTCACCACATCCAGGTTGGACACGGCCTTGGCCATCGCCTCGTCGCCGCTATTGGAGCCCAGGCGCACCAGGCGGTTACGCACCAGCACCAGCTCGCCGACCATGTTCATGATTTCGTCGAGGCGCGCGGTATCCACTCGTACGGTGGTTTCTGCTTCACTGGCCGCGGGCTTGTCCGCGGCGGCTGGCGCCGCCCTGGGCGCTACCGGCGCCGGGGCTGGCGCTGGCGCTGGAGCAGGTACGGGCTTGGCCGCTGGGGTACTGGCCGCCACGGCAGCCGCAGCGGCTGCAGGTGCAGGTGCAGGTGCAGGTGCAGCAGGCTCGACAAAATTGCCCTTGCCGTGCAACTGATCAAGCAGGGCTTCAAACTCATCGTCGGTGATATTGTCGCCGGCACCCGCCGCGGCACTGGGCGTGGCGGGCGCAGCCGGCGCGTCGGCGGCGAACTGGCCTTTGCCGTGCAGCTGATCAAGCAGGGCTTCAAACTCGTCATCGGTGATTTCATCGCCCGCCGCCGGGGTAGCTGCCGCTACCGGCGCACTAGGCGCAGGCTCGGCCGCCGGAGCAACCGGCCCCTTGCCATGCAACTGATCAAGCAGGGCCTCGAACTCATCATCGGTGATCTCATCCGCTGCTGCCGCAGGCACTGGCGCAGCGGCAACCGCCGTAGGCTCAGCCAGGGCATCGAGCAACTGCTCGAACTCGCTGTCGGTAATATCCCCTTCGCTGCTCGCCTCAGGCTCAGCTATTGGCGCTGCTACCGGTGCCGGTGCTGGGGCTGGGGCTGGGACCGCAGGCGCGGCGGCCGCCACCTCGTCGGCCGAGGCCGGCTCGGCCAGGCGCGCCAAGGCGGCCAGCAGTTGCGGAGTAGCAGGGGTCAGCTCGACGCGCTCGCGCACTTCGCTAAACATGCCGTTGACCGCATCCAGGGCCTCCAGCACTACGTCCATCAGCTCGGAGTCAACCCGCCGCGAACCCTTGCGCAAAATGTCGAACACGTTTTCGGCAAGGTGGCAGCACTCCACCAGCTCATTGAGCTGAAGAAAGCCGGCGCCGCCTTTGACGGTGTGAAACCCACGGAAAATCGCATTGAGCAAATTCATATCGTCCGGGCGGCTTTCCAGCTCAACCAACTGCTCGGACAATTGCTCAAGAATCTCGCCGGCCTCTACCAGGAAGTCCTGGAGAATCTCTTCATCGGCGCCGAAGCTCATTCGCGTGCTCCCTAGAATCCAAGGCTGGATAGCAGATCATCGACATCGACCTGACCGGATACGACGTCATCACGCTTATCGGCATGAATCTGCGGACCTTCACCCCGGGTTGGCTCTTTTTGTAGTTCTTGTTCGGCACGCAATGCGTTGTGGTCGTGCTGAATGCCGGTATAGCGGTCAATCTGCGAGGCCATGCACACCAGTTTGACCAGGTTGCGCTCGACCTCAGTGACCAGACTAGTGACTCGTTTGATCACCTGCCCGGTCAGATCCTGAAAATCCTGGGCGAGCAAAATATCGTTGAGGTGACCGGACAGCTTGCCGCTGTCGCGCTCGCTGCGTTCGAGGAACACCTCGATGCGCTTGGCCAGTTCGCGAAACTCGTCGGCACCCACTTCGCGGCGCATAAAGCGCGCCCAGTCGGCACCCAGGGCGCGGGACTCGCTGCTCAGGTCGTTGACCAGCGGCGCGCTCTCCTCGACCAGATCCATGGTCCGGTTGGCCGCTTTCTCGGTCATGCGCACGACATAATTGAGCCGTTCGGTGGCATCGCTGATCTGCGACACTTCCTCGGCATGGCTGCCATGCAGGTCAATCTGAAAGTTGACGATGGAGTTATGCAGTTCGCGGGTCAGCTTGCCGACCTCGAAATACAGCCCCTGGTCGCGCGCCTTGTTGAGATCGTGAATGACTTGTACTGCGTCGCCGAAATTGCCTCGTTCCAGGCTATCCAGCAAATCACGAGCGTGAGTCTTGAGATTCGACTCTAGATCGCCCATTTGCGGTTCTTTATGCTCCATAGCGCCCTCGCGGCCGACATCAGCCGTTAACCCGCTCAAAGATCTTGTCGATCTTCTCTTTCAGCACCTGAGCAGTGAAGGGCTTAACCACATAGCCATTCACCCCAGCCTGCGCCGCCTCGATAATCTGGTCGCGCTTGGCTTCCGCGGTCACCATCAACACCGGCAACTGCTTCAGGCGCTCGTCGGCACGCACCGCGCGCAACAGGTCGATACCCGTCATGCCCGGCATGTTCCAGTCGGTAACCAGGAAATCGAAACTGCCACTCTGCAACATTGGCAGTGCTGTAACGCCGTCATCGGCCTCGGCGGTATTGGTAAAACCCAAGTCACGCAAGAGGTTCTTGATGATTCGGCGCATCGTCGAGAAGTCATCGACGATGAGGATTTTCATATTCTTGTCCAAATCGACCTCCGTACAGTCCCAAACATGTCCAGCACCTGGGCATGTTGTGCAATCGTGAAACCAGCCTCGTGCTCAGTGTTCACGCCATTCGCCTAGCCGGGCCCGCAAACGTGCGGCGCACTGGCTGTGTAGTTGGCTGACGCGCGATTCACTTACCCCCAGCACTTCGCCAATTTCCTTTAGATTCAGCTCTTCATCGTAATACAGGGCCAGGATCAAGCGTTCGCGTTCTGGCAGGTTGGCGATGGCCTCGGCCAGCGCCGCCTGGAAGCGTTCTTCCTCCAGATCACCCGAGGGTTCAAGCTGGGTCGTGCCCCGTTCCTCATGGCCAGCGCCTGGCTCGTTTTCCTGTAACAGGTCATCGAAGCTGAACAAGCGGCTGCCCAAAGTGTCGCTCAGAATGCCGTAGTAATCCTCGAGACTCAATTGGAGTTCGGCCGCAACCTCTTGATCTTTAGCGTCTCGACCGGTTCTGGCCTCAACTTTTCGGATCGCATCGCTAACCATGCGGCTGTTTCGATGCACCGAACGCGGCGCCCAATCGCCTTTGCGCACGTCATCGAGCATGGCGCCACGGATGCGAATGCCGGCATAGGTTTCAAAACTCGCGCCCTTGCTGACATCGTATTTGCCGGAGGCTTCGAGCAGGCCAATCATCCCCGCCTGGATCAAATCGTCCACCTGAACGTTAGCCGGTAATCGGGCCAACAGATGGTAGGCAATGCGCTTGACCAACGGCGCATAGCGCTCGATCAACTGGTGCCGGGAGTCCTGCGCCTGCGCTTTGCTGTACATACGAAGTCCAGTGGCTGCTGTCATACGCCGATATCCGCACCCGACTGCTGCACCAGGCGCTCAACGAAAAACTCCAGGTGGCCGCGCGGGTTGGCCGGCAGCGGCCAGGCATCGACCTTCTGGGCAATCGCCTTGAAGGCCAGTGCGCACTTCGAGCGCGGAAAAGCCTCATACACCGCACGCTGCTTCTGCACGGCCTTGCGCACCGATTCGTCGTAAGGAATGGCGCCGACATACTGCAAAGCCACATCGAGAAAACGGTCGGTGACCTTAGTCAGCTTAGCAAACAGATTGCGTCCTTCTTGCGGACTGTGGGCCATGTTGGCCAACACCCGGAAACGGCTCATGCCGTGATCACGGTTGAGCAATTTGATCAGCGCGTAGGCGTCGGTGATCGAGGTCGGCTCGTCGCACACCACCAGCAGAACCTCCTGGGCGGCGCGGACAAAGCTGACCACGCCATCGCCGATCCCGGCGGCGGTGTCGATGATCAACACGTCGAGGTTGTCGCTGATTTCGCTGAATGCCTGGATCAACCCGGCATGCTGCATGGGCGACAACTGCACCATGCTCTGGGTGCCCGAGGCGGCCGGCACGATGCGAATACCGCCCGGCCCTTGCAGCAACACATCACGCAACTCGCACTCGCCACTGATCACGTCTTCCAGCGTGCGCTTGGCGGTCAGCCCCAGCAGCACATCGACGTTGGCCAGGCCCAGGTCGGCATCCATCAACATGACCCGCCGACCAAGGTCAGCCAGGGCCAGGGACAGGTTCACCGACACATTGGTCTTGCCGACGCCGCCCTTGCCGCCGGTCACCGCAATCACCTGAACGGGATGCATACTACCCATGTTCTCTACACACCTTGTCTTGCTTCAACTGGGATCGCCCGCCTGAGTTCACTCAGCCAATCCAGGCGATGCAAGGTACACACCTTCTCACAGGCTAGCCGACACGCTGTGAGGGGTGCTGATATAAATCCGCAAACATATCGGCCATGGCCTCTTCGCTGGGTTGCTCCGCGGCCTGCAAACTCACCGCACGGCTGACCAGTTGATGACTGCGCGGTACTTGCAGGTCATCGGGAATTTTCGGCCCGTCAGCCAGATAGGCTACCGGCAGGTGCTGACTGATGGCCAGTCCTAAAACCTCGCCCAGGCTGGTGGCCTCGTCCAGCTTGGTCAAAATGCAGCCGGACAAACCACAACGCTTGTAGCTATGGTACGCCGCCTTGAGCACTTGGCTCTGGCTGGTGGCGGCCAACACCAGATAATTCTTCGCCTTGACCCCACGGCTGGCCAGGGCTTCCAGCTGCATGCGCAGCTCCGGCGCGCTGCCCGGCAGCCCGGCGGTATCGACCAGCACCAGACGCTTACGCATCAAGGGTGCCAGGGCCTGGGTCAGGGACTGGCCCGGATCGACCTGGGTCACCGAGACATTGAGGATGCGCCCCAGGGTCTTGAGCTGCTCCTGGGCGCCGATGCGGTAGCTGTCCATGCTCACCAGGGCGATATTCTGCGCGCCGTACTTGAGCACATAACGCGCCGCCAGCTTGGCCAGGGTGGTGGTCTTGCCCATGCCCGCCGGCCCCACCAGGGCAATCACCCCGCCCTCTTCCAGCGGCTCGACCTGCGGCGTGCGAATGGCGTGGGCCAGGTGGGCCAGCAACATGCGCCAGGCCTGGCGTGGCTCGGCCACCTTGGCGACCCGCTCCAGCAAGACTCGCGACAAGTCGGCCGACAGGCCCATGCGTTGCAGGCGTCGCCACAGATTGGCCTGCTGCGGTTTGCGGGTTTGCAGTTGGCCCCAGGCAATCGAGCCCAACTGCACCTCGATCAATTCACGCAGGCCATGCAACTCAAAGCGCATGGCGTCCAGGGCGCTTTGCTCGCCGCCGGCAGGTTGCTTGAGCGCCTGCGCCAGGCTCGTGCGCGGCGTCGCCGGGGTACCGGCAAGCGCTGCGGCCGGGGCGAACAGTTGGCCGTTCTGGCCGCTATCGGCCTCCACTCGGGTAGTCAGCTCGGCATGCGCGCTGGCGATCCGCGCCTGGGTCTTGCGCAGCTCGGCTTCCAGGGCCGGGTTGGCCTGACGGGCCGGTGCGGCGGGCACCTGATAGTCCAGGGCGGCCGTCAGCTCGACACCACCGGCAACCCGGCGATTGGCGATGATCGAGGCGTCGGCGCCCAGTTCATCACGCACCAGCTTCATGGCTTGACGCATATCGGCGGCGAAAAAGCGTTTGACTTGCATGGCCTAGACCTCAGTTCTGCCCCACCGTCGCAACGATGGTGACCTGCTTGTTATCCGGGATTTCCTGGTACGCCAGCACGTGCATATTCGGCACGGCCAGTCGCGCAAAGCGCGAGAGCATCGCCCGGACCGGACCGGCGACCAGCAGAATGGCTGGCTTGCCGAGCATTTCCTGGCGCTGCGCCGCATCCACCAGGGAACGCTGCAGCTTCTCGGCCATGCCAGGCTCAAGGAGGATGCCCTCCTCTGCGCCTTGACCGGCCTTCTGCAAGCTATTGAGCAAGATCTGTTCCAACCTTGGCTCAAGGGTGATCACCGGCAGCTCTGGCTCTAGTCCCACCACGCTTTGCACGATGGCGCGGGCCAGCGCCACGCGCACGGCCACCACCATGGCGGCGGGATCTTGACTCTTGGTCGCGGTGTTGGCGATGGTTTCGGCGATGGTGCGGATGTCGCGCACCGGCACCTGCTCCTGCAACAAGGCCTGCAACACCTTGAGCAGGGTCGACAGCGACACCGTGCCCGGCACCAGCTCCTCGGCCAGCTTGGGCGAACTCTTGGCCAGCAACTGCAGAAGCTGTTGCACCGCCTCATGGCCGAGCAGCTCATGGGCAAGTTTGTGCAGCACCTGATTGAGGTGGGTGGCCACCACGGTGCTGGCGTCCACCACGGTGTAGCCCAGAGATTGCGCCTGGTCGCGCTGGTTGGTATCGATCCACACCGCCTCCAGGCCAAACGCCGGGTCCTTGGCGGCAATCCCATTGAGCGGGCCAAACACCTGGCCTGGGTTGATCGCCAGCTCGCGCTCCGGGTAGACCTCGGCCTCGGCCACGCTGACGCCCATCAGGGTCAGCCGATAGGCATTGGGCAACAGATCGAGGTTGTCGCGGATATGCACCGAGGGCATCAGAAAGCCCATTTCCTGGGACAGTTTCTTGCGCACCGCCTTGATCCGCGCCAGCAACTGACCGCCCTGATTGCGATCCACCAGGGGGATCAGCCGGTATCCTGCTTCCAGCCCGAGTACATCAAACGGTGCAACGTCGTCCCACCCCACATCGACATTCGAGTCATCTGCCGGTTTCGTTGCATCAGCCACCGGTTCGACGGCT
>JACCDZ011574394.1_pt1 | contig 22542 bp, 20 predicted proteins | sample 7449551 | NCBI WGS metagenome assembly JACCDZ01 (sample SAMN15323452, study PRJNA562643) | freshwater metagenome | isolation source: river surface water | place: USA:Blue River Watershed | collected 2017-08-18 | reverse complement strand
GTGAAGCAGCTTCGCGCCTCAAGTCGTGGTAACGCAGATTTTTGATCCCAAGTTTCTTTAGGATTCTTTGCCAACCGGCGGTTATAGAACGAGAATCATACGGGAAAATCTTTTCTTTATCATAGTTCGGACTTTCTTTCTGTTTTAATATCAATTCAAGTGCGCCCCCAACTAATGGAACTTCGTCATCATTACCGTCTTTCTTTCTGGGGTCTTTGCGTGATCTTACCAAAATTATACTATTTTCAGGATCAAGGTCTTCCCAACGTAGCTCTGTTATCTCGCCAATACGCATCGCAGATTTGAGAGAAAACTGAAAAATATCGCTGTATGGAATTTTTGCGGATCGGTGATTTTCTCGTTCTTTCAACGCTTCTTCTATCAGAGGAATTTCATGAGATTTTAGACGGCGTGTACGTTTGTTAGAGCGGCCAATTAGTTTTAGATCTACAAGTTCTGGGATTGCTTCTTCGTGGTATGCCGTGGAAGCATTAATTTTCAAAGTTTTGGCTTTAGCCATAACCGAGCATAAATAGGTCACATCGTGATAAACTGTTTGCGGTGTTGGGCGCGTGTCTTCGGCAAGTCTGAATTCGCAATGCTTTATCAAGTCGAGCGGTGTTAACCTGCTTGCTGTAATTAATGAAATATCATATTTCAGCAAGGCGCGTAGAACATACTCCTTGGTTCTACCAATGTTCGTAGCTGTTCGTGGATTTTGTAAATATTCTCGAATGAGCTCTCCGATTGATGCCTCTCTTAATTCAGAGGTCTCTTGGTAAAAGCCGCGTTTTCTATCATTGTGCTTTTGGACAAGTTCTTTCTGCGCTTTGAGTGCCCACTTTTCTGCATCACGTCGATTGTCGAAAGTCATTTCCAACTTGTCGATGATCTTTTTACGTTCAGTAACTCGAACGCGGACGCGGTAGGAAATTGCTCCTGTGGTGCCAACACGTTGTTCAATATTGATTGATGCCATAACAATTACCTCGTGCTGAAAAGCTTGGTAAAGAATACATCGAAAGTGCACCCATTGGTATACCCTTGGGTGCACCATCTGTCATAAATAAACAAAAACAAGCAAAAATAAGCTTAAAAAATCAAAATTGCTTGCTTTGGAAAATGAATTAAATATATGAAATTGCGAGGTTTTATTGTGAATTCCCTTGGTCACCGATTTTCTGTTGCCCCTATGCTGGACTGGACAGATCGTCACTGTCGATATTTTCACCGAATGTTGAGTCAGCATGCGGTGTTATACACAGAAATGATTACCACAGGTGCGTTGATTTATGGTCAAGGTGATTATTTGGCATTTAATGAGGAAGAACATCCAGTTGTTGTGCAACTCGGTGGTTCCGACCCAGACGCTATGGCGAAAAGCGCTTTGATGTGTCAGCAGCGCGGTTATGATGCGATAAACATTAACGTCGGCTGCCCGTCAGACCGTGTACAAAATGGCATGTTTGGCGCCTGTTTAATGGCCCAACCCAAGTTAGTTGCTGAATGTGTGCAAGCGATGCTTGCGGTTGTTGATATCCCGATAACAGTAAAAACACGAATTGGCATTGATGATCAGGATAGTTATCAGTTTTTGGTAGATTTTGTCGGTACTATTGCCCAAGCCGGTTGTCAGGATTTTATCGTGCATGCCCGCAAAGCTTGGCTTTCTGGCTTGAGTCCAAAAGAAAATCGTGAAATTCCGCCGTTAGATTACCCTCGGGTCTATCAGTTAAAGCAAGATTTTCCACAGCTGCAAATTGCAATCAATGGTGGTGTAAAGACCTTGGCTGATTGTCTGACCCATTTGCAGCATGTCGATGGCGTGATGGTAGGGCGTGAGGCGTACACTAATCCGTTATTGTTGGCACAGGTTGATGCAGCAATTTACGGTGACAGTCGTCAAGTCCCTACGCCGCATCAGGTCGTGCGAGACATGTTACCTTACATCGAACAACAAATGACGCAGGGGGCCAGATTTTGGCACATTGCCCGCCATATGTTGGGTATTTTTCAAGGTGTTACAGGTGCTCGGCAGTGGCGCCGACATTTAAGTGAAGTCGGTCATCTCAGCAGCAGCGGGCCGGAAGTCATGCTGGCAGCCTTGGCGAAAGTCCCTGAATAGTTGAAACTAAAAAGTGGCGAAATTCGCCACTTTTTGGTTTTTAAGCAATTTCGCTCAAATTGCACGATTCTTAATCGTTTTGTTAATCTATTTATAATCAATAACTTAATCGATTTTTTGTAGTTGGCACAGCAATTGAAATAAGGAATATGTCGTTTCGATAAATTCCTAATTAACTGAGGTGAACTATGAAAACTTTAAAAACTACTTTAATCGCTGTTGCCATGCTGACTGTTGCTACTCCATCGATGGCTGCTGAACCATTTGCGGAGTTAACCAACGCTTTGGCTTCTACTATCAGTGCTCAAGTTGTGGAAATGAGCAGTAATTTACAAGCTGAATTAGGCGCGTCTTTAAGTGCTGCAGCGGCTGAATTCGTAAACTCAGCGTCTGAAGTTGCTGTGGAAACTGAAGCAACAATTGCTGAGACTAACGCAGAACAAGATGCGAAGTAAGGAGGCGTTTGATGTTTATCGCTTCTTCTAGTTTATTCGTTTTATTTTTAATGCCAGTCGCAAGTGTGGCTTTAGTCTCCGTAGTTTGGGGCTGGCTTTTTCCGCAAATAGGTATTCCCGTAACAACCCAGGTGTCGTAGTACTGGGTTGTATTTTCTTCTGCATTAAAGTCTTCAATTCAAAAAAATAGCTCGGAAATTCATTTTAAAGCTGTCAGCTTCTCTCCAGTCGTGGTTTATGCAAATAGTATCGCCAATTTCCAATTTGTGCCTGCCGGTATTTGTCGTTTAATGATGTTGATTCGGGTTGCCGGCGCTAATTCATTGCGGCTTGGGCTGCGGCACCAATAATCAACTAAAAAATAGTGAAAATGACTAAAAAATCACTTATCCAGAATGGTCGGCGATTTGTTTGAAATGTGATTTGTGTAAACCCTTTAAAAACAACTACTTGCAATTGCAGTTTGTTGGCATGGCTTTTGATTGACTTAAGTTGTCATTAAAAAAACAAGCTGCCACAGGAGGCAATTATGAACAGAAATTCTCATTACAGCTGGTTCTGCAATAAAGCAAATCGCAAAATATTTGGTGTGTGTTCTGGGCTGGCGGCTTACTACGGCCATTCAGTATCGATGGTTCGCATTATTGCTGTATTGCTATTGTTTGCATTTCCAGGTTTAACATTCTTGGCATATGTTGGTGCAGGTCTGGTATTACCATCGCGTTATGAACTCTGACAAACGCGCTGCTTCGGTGTAACATTGATGGCAAACCTTTCGGAGTCAACAATGCTTAAACCTTTAATACTGGTACTCGCGGCTGTTGTCGGAACTGCACATTCAGCCCAACTGTCAATAACTGACACTGCGGTGCGTCAGCCATTACCGGGGCGTACTGTCAGTGTTGGTTATTTATCGATTAAAAATACCGAAGCGCAAAGCGTTCGCCTGTTAAAGGCGACCAGTGCGCATTTTGGTAATATTGAACTGCATAACCACAAAATGGTTGATGGCATGATGCAAATGCAGCGGATAAGTGAAATTGAAATTCCGTCTGGTGGCACCGTAAATTTACAGCCAGGTGGTTTACATTTAATGATGTTTAGGCCAGTCACCCCCTTGCAGTTAGGTGAAGAGGTTGCGGTTGATCTTCATTGGTCGGATGGTACTGTGCAAACCTATAAAACTCAGGTTGTTGCCGTACCAAAAAAATAACAGGGAGTAAGCATGCAAGTGTTTCGTTTGGCTTTAATTGCAACAGGGACCTCAGTTTTATTGGGTTGGGCTGCTGCCGTATGGTTTAGCAGTGAACCGGATATTGTCGATATTCGCGAGCACCTCGCGAAATCTGCGCCACCCGGCAAGCCTGTTATTGGCTATGCAACCACCGAACCTTAATTTTTGTCACTGAGACTTTGGTGGATAAACCCGGCGGTTTTATGGCAAATGATGTGGTGCCGCCATTTTCGATGATGGACAACATGCCTGCTTGGGAATTGGGTGCGTTGGAAATGGTCCGCGACATGTCCTTGGCAATGCGCCGCGATTTTAGTCGCTCGCAATCCCAGTCGATGGAAAATGAATTACTTAAGCAAATCCAGCCGAAATTTAATATCGATTATCGCAGTTGGGCGGTACCTACCCCGGAATCTGAATACAGCGATGCGTTGAAATTGTTGAAGATCTATCGGCAAGCGTTGTCAGATCCAAAAAGCAATGAACATCAGTTTTATGCGCGCGCGGATAATTTGCGCGAGTGGCTGTTGGCTGTGGAAAAACGCTTGGGCAGTTATAGCCAGAGGTTAAGTGCCAGTGTCGGTCAAGATAGGTTAAACACCGATTTAGCAGGGGATATTTCAGCTCGGCAATCAACTATTTCCCCTGATGCCTATATGATGAAAACCAGTTGGTTTCGGATAGATGACGAGTTTTATGAGGCGCGTGGGGCAGCATGGGCCTTGTTACATTTCTTAAAAGCTGTCGAAATTGATTTTGCTGATGTGCTGGAGCGTAAAAATGCCACAGTTAGTTTACAGCAGATTATTCGGGAGCTTGAAGCCACTCAGCAAACAGTATGGTCGCCGATGGTACTCAACGGCAGTGGATTTGGCTTGATGGCCAACCATAGTTTAGTCATGGCAAACTATATATCCCGTGCTAACGCGGCTTTGATTGATCTTTCCGACTTATTATCAAAAGGGTAATGCGATGAAGTTAAGTTATTTAGTGGCGATGTTTGCGATCACAGCCGCAGCAAATGTGAAAGCAGATGTAGCGGGTGTGACCGCAGGGATTGAAATGTGGCAAGCTGACCCAACGGTCACCGCAGGTGATACTGGTTATGCGCAGTCGCTGACTGCTGGCGATGAAAACGCCAATGCGTTTTATGTCGCTTTCGAACATCCATTGCCATTGTTACCGAATTTAGCCTTGCGTCGTCAAAGTTTGGATTTTAGCGGCTCGACAACGTTGACGGCTGAGCTTCGGTTAGACGGGGTAACGTTCCCAAAAGCAACTGTGCTCGATAACCAATTTAAGCTCGCTTACACCGACGCGAGTTTCTATTACGAGCTGTTAGATAACGATTTAGTGAGTTTAGATTTTGGCGTCACTGCGCGTTTAGTCAAAGCTGACGCTCAGGCTAGTGCAGCTAGCAGTTCGGCAAGTGCAAATTTATCTGTACCTTTGCCAATGTTCTATTGGAATGCAACTATTGGCGTGCCAGCAACAGCCGCCAGCGTGTTCTTTACCGGTAATTATGTAAATTACAGTGATAACTCTTTTTATGATGCTCGCGCTGGCCTCGCTTATGAGGTTATCGACGCGACTGCCATGAGTCTTGCGATCAAACTTGGCGTTCAGAAGCTCGATTTAGATGTACAAGACCAAGATGATATTGATGCTAAAGTTGCTATTGATGGCGCTTTTGTCGCCGTAGAAATCGATTTCTAAGCGGCTTGGTATTCGCTGCCGGTAGACCAGTGTTACAATAAGTTTACCGGCGCGATCTTCATAGGCACATTTGCAACACTTGTAAGTCGCTTCACTGATCTTTATATTGATTGATACGACATTTCTGGTTGTTGCTAATGAAAAAATATTCTGTTTTGCTTGCGGCGGTCTCGCTGGTTTTGGGCGTTATCTTGGCAAGCGCTTTTGCTTGGTTGTTACAACACCAGCTGTTTATGCGCGCGCAGCAACAGCAATTAGAACAATATGCCCATTTAGTGGCGATTGCTGCCGTTGGCCGCGGTGATAGCAGCGATGCAAACGCTGAACTGCAAGCGTTACTTGAATTTGCACCAATTCCTGTTGAGTCGATTCAGTTAATTGATACCTCCAAGAAAATATTGCTGAGTATTGGCAATCATTCACAAGTTCCTGCCGAATTGACTTCGGATTTTAGCCAGAATGGTGCGCACTGGCAGTTGGTGATCCCTGCGACCCCAAGCCCAGCCGCCGAGCAATTAGTGGTAATGCAAGGAGTTTGGCCGGAACAGGCCGTGATGATGCCATTTTTACCTTGGCTGGTTTTGGTATTTCTCATCGGTGCTGCTTTAATTGCGTTGCTTTTCCGCTGGCAACAGGTTGTGCATGCTGCCGCGAATTTCGCGGAAGAAGATCAATACTCACCACCATTATTTCGGAGTATCCGTAAGGCTTTCCAAAAATTGCAGTTGCAACTGAACGAACATCAGCAACGGCACAGTCAAGAGCTCGCTGATTTAACACAGCAACAACAGGCGACTCAAGGGGACCTACAAAAGGCCCTGCAGGAGCGTGATGCCAGCGCAGAGCAATATCAACAGCTGCAGCAGACGTTCTACTATTGGCAGCAATTATCGAGTCGTGCGCAACAAATGTCCGAAGCAGAGTTGCAGTTTAAAGTGGCGGCAATTAAGACTTTTGGGGAGTTAACTTCGCATCATTATCAAGCGAATCCGCAGGCGATAACAGCGCCGCAATGGTTGTTGCAATCGCACAGCCAATGGCAAAATCTAATGCCAGCTGGCGTTCGCTTGGTTTATGACGAAGATCCCCATGCTTATCAGAGCCAGTTGCAGTTTGATCAACAGGGCGTCACTTTGCTGCTTAGTTTATTGTTGCGTCAGTGTGCCAGTAGCTTGGGCTTTGGCGATATTTCTGTAAGTTATCGCGTGAATGAATCACCAAATCGGATGCTTAAAATCCAAATCCGCTACGAGGGTGATAATTTGCCGGAAGCTTGGCGTTTAGAAAAACAATTAACCCGTGAATTATGTTGGCAGCAACTAGATCCGATGTTGTTACGCGAATTAATTACGGCGTTAGGCTGTCACTATCACATTGAATCTTTAGAAGGTCTTGGCACTCATATTGAATTACGTTTACCTGTCGCCATGCAAAAGCTGAATACAGCCAAACCATTCCATAGTATCGGCATCTATGCTGGGGATGAGTGCTGTTATCAAGTTTATAAACAATCACTGCTGGCACTCGGTGAGCAAGTGATGGCAGTAAACTCGATAGCAGAGTTGACCAAAGAACTGAAAACTCGGCTGGTCGATTTATTGGTTTTGATATTACCTGATGATTTTGTTGTGAATGATCAGCAGATTGAGATGCTGAGGTTAATGGACCAACGATATACCATGTTGTGTTTCGCAAACCCACAGTTGGCGGGGAAACTAAATTCAGAACTAGAACTTAAATTGCTTAGCCGACCGTTGTTGCTTGAACAAGTGGTTCGCAGTTTGGCTGAACAACCAGAAATCCGTAGCCAGCAATTACTTGTTGTCGATGATAATCCGACAAATTTAAGTTTTGTCCGAACGATTCTAGCAGGACAGGGGCTCAGTATCGATATCGCGATGACGGGCGCCGAAGCGATTAAAATGGCGACACATAGTCGCTATCAACTTATTTTGATGGATATCCAGCTTCCAGACTTGCCCGGCACTGAAGTGACCAAAAGGATCCGGCAGCTACGCCATCATCAACAGACTTTGATTTTGGCGTTTACTGCACATGCGATGCAAGACGAGATGGTTAGCTTTAAGTTAGCGGGCATGGACGATGTATTGATAAAACCTTTGGACGCCAAGAAGATCGCGCACATCTTGACTCGGATCAGGCCTGAGTCGGAAACTTTATCACCTCATTAAGCAAGGTTTGGAGTGCTTGACTGTAAGCCGCTTGCGGACTGCTGCTTAGTAATGGCAGCAGTTCAGCCCCGGTGGCAGTGAATTTATAGTACTGTAAGACAATACCACTATGCTGAACGACCCCTTCCAAGCATTGCTGATGGTACAACCATTGAAAAGGTTTGCCTTTAATTAACTCGCCGCTTTCGATTTCCGACTGGTGGAGCAATCCCAAATCCATGAGGGTGAGGATTTGTGGGTAGGTCAGGCCAAATTGGCTTAAATTCAACATGCCACGATTTTTGCCTCGGATCCAACGCCAAAATGAACCTCGTTGCACATATCCAAAGTAAATATGGCTAGGCTCTGCGGATTTATTCCGGCAACTGAGCGACGCAGCAGCTTGCAGTGATTGGGCGTCTTTAAAGCTCATTTGTCGTAATAACAGCAGGGTTTTTAAGGAAAAACTGCCCGGAGCCATGATTTCCCCTGCGAGTATTTTCGCCCAAAGTTTTTGCATGCTATGCGTGGAAATGTCTTGAACCAACTCACTAAATTGATGAAACCAATCAGGATCAACTTCTTGTGCGATGATTTGGTCGGTACAAAACTCTTGTGCCAATAATAAGACACGCTCAAGATTAAACTGCTGGCGCTCCATTTTCATCTGTGCACGACGCTGCGCACGGTGTAATAAAGTATCTTCGCTGTCAGTGTCGAGGACGCTCTCTGGCAGTTTTTCCGGCATTGCCGGCTGCTGTTTGCCGCTAAGATGAACCTGATCGACGATAGGCGTGGCGGGGCGCTGAGAATTTGCCGCTTGTCCTAACTGCCGACGAGCCAATTGATGCAATCTTTGCTGTCCTGAGAGTGCTTGAATTTTTGTCATGCCGACCTCGAAAGTAACATTCTTGGAAACTCTAAGTTGAAGTTAGGTAATTGGCAAGTATCCTCTTTTTTAGAATCAAAAGCATAGCGTAATGGCGTCTTGGTCGGTGGTGAATACTCAGCAAACCTGCGCAAAAATGATTGCAATTTATACGTAAGCGTATAGTGTATGAAGATATGCAGAATTAAAATTGATGCACTGAAATGGACCGTTATTGGCGACAAAATGTGCCCGTTATCGCCAATAATTGCATGTTGCAAGCAAACAGGACTCTATGGATAAGGTCGTAAAATGGTGTCAAAAGTAACAGATGAAGAATTTCTGTTTCTAGCAGAAGATGAAGCCGCTGTAGAACCACTACCTCAGGTTACCGGCGAGTGGCATCTATTGATTGTTGATGACGATGAAGAAATTCACACTGTCACTCGTTTGGCATTAAGTGATTTACTGGTGCTTGGCCGTAAATTAGTGTTTCATCATGCTTATTCTGGCAAAGCCGCCATCGATTTTTTAAAGAAAAATCGGCATATCGCGGTCATCTTACTCGATGTCGTGATGGAGTCGGATGATGCAGGTCTCTTGGTCGTTCAACAGATCCGTGAACAATTGGGCATGGACGAAGTTCGAATCGTATTACGCACCGGTCAACCAGGTTACGCACCTGAAGAAAGTGTGATTAAAGAATACGATATCAACGACTACAAAACCAAAACTGAATTGACGCGCAGTAAGTTAGTTACTTCGATTATCTCCTCGATCCGCTCTTATCAACAAATCCGCACCATTAACCAGAATCGGTTAGGCTTGCAGAAAATCATTAACGCCGGTTCAAATTTACTCGAACAGCACTCCTTGCATGAATTTTCTGAAGGTGTGGTGACGCAGATCTCTTCATTGATTGGTCTGCATGCCGAAGGCGTGTTATGTGCACAAATTGAAGATGATGGTTCTGCAAGCGAAAACGTCTATGTACTTGGCGCGGCTGGACATTATGCTCCATTTATTAAATGTAAGCTTGAGCGATTAAATAACCCACGGATTATCCAGCAAATCCTGCAATGCTTGCAGCAAAAACGCCATATATTTACTGCGTTTGACACCGTGTTGTATTTAGGAAATGCCGATAACTGTGCTGCGGTTTATATCGAAAGTAACAGACCCATTGAAGATTTTGATCGCCAGCTGATTGAAGTATTTTTAAGCAACATTTCAATTGGTTATGAAAACGTCACCTTATTCCAGCAATTAAAACATGCGGCTTATATTGACCCGTTGACAAAAACGCCAAATCGCAACGAATTTACCCAGCTATTGCAGGAAACTCAGCGATTAGATCCCGCAGATAACGTTGCTGTTTTAATTGATATTGACCATTTTTCGGATGTGAATGATGGTTTGGGTCAAGAAGTTGGTAACGAATTACTAATTTCAGTGACTCGACGTCTAGTCGAGGCCTTTGGCGATGCCGCGCAAATCGGTCGGATTGGCGCTGATGTCTTTGGTCTGATCGGGCCTGAGCATGTGCTTACGCCTGCTGCTATTAATTGTCTGTTTGCGCAACCATTTCAGGCGTCAGAGCACTCGCTTCAAATCAATGCGACCATGGGGTTTTGTCGGTTAAAGGATAGCGTCCGTCAAGGTCTTGGTATTTTGAAACATGTCTATATAGCTCTTAACCGGGCGAAAAAACATGTGTCACAGAACTTTGAGTTTTATAGCGTCGAAATGGAAGATCAAATGGCTGAGCGCTTAAGTATGCTGCGCCAGCTTAGGTTAGATTTCAGCTTAGATAAACTGCAATTGTGGTATCAGCCGCAAATCGCGTTGGATACTAATAAAGTCATCGGTATGGAGGCTTTATTACGCTGGCCAACCGGCAATGGTAATTTTGTCTCTCCAGCAGTATTTATTCCACTTGCCGAGTACTCAGGGTTAATCGTTGAGATTGGTGCTTGGGTTATTCAGCAGGCTTGCCAACAAATTAAGTTATTACACGCGCAAGGTTTCCAACGGATGCGGATTGCTGTCAACGTGTCGATGCCACAATTTCGGAACCCGTTGTTTGTGCAATCGGTGATTGATTGTGTCGACCGTTACCAAATTGACCCACAGATGTTGGAGCTGGAGATTACCGAATCAGTGGTAATGGATGATCCGAAAATGGTTATTGCTTCATTAAATCGCTTGAAATCTCATGGGATTAAAGTTGCGATCGATGATTTTGGGATTGGTTTTTCTAGCTTAAGTTATTTGCAACAATTGCCGCTAGATCGTATTAAGGTCGATCGTGCCTTTATCCGTGATTTTGCTAAGCCAAACGGTGCAGTAATCGCTGAAACCATCATCAATCTCGGCAAACGTTTGGGTTTAGCGACCATCGCCGAAGGGATTGAAACGGTTGAGCAGTCAGATGCGGTGAAAGCGATGGGTTGTGACGAAGTACAGGGCTTCTTGTACGCCAAACCAATGCCAACTCCAGCCTTGCTTGAATTCCTTGCGCAAAGCAAGGCAGACCAGTAAACCCTAAGGTTTTGAATCACTTTGAAAAGCCGGTAATTTACCGGCTTTTTTGTCGATGTTGACCCGTCCTAAATAGTGTTGGCACTTATTTCAGGACTAGTCACGTTATCCAACGAGATATCAGTAGTTGTGGCTGGGTGGATTGTCTTAAATGGGTTTATGCATCGGCGATATGGATTATCAACCAGCTTTTTTCAACCGATGTGTTTTCTCACCCGACTTGTGTTACCCGCAGATAGCTCGGTGGTGTATGCGGTGTGGCGAATAGCCAAATAAGGCCCAATAAAAAAGCCGCCTTGTGGCGGCTTTTTGCAATGCTCGGGATAACCCGTAAATTTAAACCCTAAATAGCCGGGCGATATTCTCTAAATTCTGTGCTAAGTTCGCCAATTCACGGCTGGCTTTGGCAATGTGACCAGAGCTTTGTGAGCTATGTTCAGTATGGCGAACGATTTCTTGCACATGGTTGACGATGGTGCTTGCCATACCTTGTTGTTCTTCAGTCGCTACAGCAATGTGTTGATTCATCTCGCGAATACGACGGATACTGGTTGTAATCGCTTGCAGTGAATCACCTGCTTGGTTGGCTGACGAAACACTTTGGTCTGCCTGCACGGTACTTTGCTGCATTTTTTGCACAGCTGAGCGAGCGGCTGATTGCAATTGTTCGATGGTTTTCTGAATTTCTTCGGTGGATTTTTGCGTTCTTGATGCCAGAGTACGAACTTCATCGGCTACAACCGCGAAACCACGACCTTGCTCGCCAGCACGTGCCGCTTCAATCGCAGCGTTTAGTGCCAGTAAGTTAGTTTGTTCAGCAATGCCTTTAATAACGTCAAGGACTGCACCTACTTGGTTTGCATCGGTTTCCAGTTTCAAAATTACTTGTGACGCTTCTTGAACGTTGGTCGCTAATTGACGAATATTATTGACGGTAATGCCCACGGTTTGTTGACCGCGATCCGCAGCAATGTTCGAATCATTGGCAGCAGATGACGCTTCATTGGCGCTACTTGCTTCTGCAATGACGCTTGTGCTCATGTCTTCGACTGCGTATTTCGCTTGTTCAGCTGCTTGGCGCTGAATTGAAATAGTTCTGTTGGTATCTTCCGTCAGTTGGTTTAAATCGCGTGCTAACGATGACAAGGGGAGGGCTGTGTTAACAATCTCTTTTACAACACCTTGCAGTTTTTCCATGAAGGAGTTAAACCAAAATGCCAAATCACCTAACTCATCTTTAGATTTGGTTTCAATCCGAACCGTTAAGTCACCATCTTCTTTTGCTAAATCTTTTAGCGAATGAATGATACTTAATAGGCTGCTCTTAATGCCGTTGACCACGATAACCGCAGAACCAAACAAGGCAAAGGTAATAAACAAGCCCATAATAACGCCGACGGTGATTAGTGAACTTGCAGCACTATTAGCTTCTTCGATTGCGTCTTTAAAGTTCTTGAGTTCGACGTCTCTGAAACTGGTCAGCTTTTTCACTGTGTTTTCGTAGTCGCCGTTCATTTTTTGTGAGCGTGCACCGATAGTTGCCATATCGGCAGTGTTGCTGACCATTTCTTTCGAAACTTGAAATGCCACCGCATAATAATCATCAAAAATTTTAATAATCGGCGAGATTTCTCGATTCAAATCTGAATCCAACTGGCCGATTTGACCGAGTTGTTTTTTTAACTGTTCTGCAAGCACATTGGCATTTTTAAGGGCTTCTTCATCACCTGTGGTGACTGCACCTGCCAGCGCTTCTTTTACCCGTTCAAGTGAAACCAATGCACTTTCACTGGTTTGCAACACCGGAAATTGAATATCACGAGTATTCTTTAGGGTTTTTGAATTCCCTAAAGCCGTGGTTGTTGCCATGACCAAATAAATCAGGAAGGTCACAGTGCCAATGAAAGGAATTAAATAAATCTTTTTCGCAATCGAAAGGCGTTGCAAAAATTCCATACGCGGTTACCCCTGTGTCGTTGATGTCGTTCTACTTAAACGAATATTTTTACTTTAAAGGCTAGTATAGACAGCAAAATCCAAGGCTGCTGGTTTATATCGGCAAAATAAGCAAAAAAATGAATATAAATAATAGCCTAGCGTAAAAAAATTAGCTATTTGGTGTTTTAAACGGGACATTTCTGAAAATTTTTGCTGAGGATTACCAGCTAGTTCATAGGCTTAATAGCGCATTTGTCCCCTAGAACAACGCGATTGGATTGCACTGATCCATCCAGTGAAACTAGAGTTTAACCGGCCAAGTTAAACGATAAAGTATGCCAAATAAAAAAAGCCAGCAGAGGTTTGCTGGCTTTTTCGAAAATTTGGTTCATTTGGCGACGTTGTACAACTAACGCTACTTGATTGCGCGGTGAAAGCTGCAAAGGGAAATACCAACAGCTTTCAACGACAGGGCAGCTTATTTAGCTTGAGCGCGCTCATAAGAAGTGCTGATTTCAGCTTTGGCTTCAGCTTTATCGCCCCAGCCAATAACCTTAACCCACTTCCCTGGTTCCAATTCTTTATAACGCTCAAAGAAGTGTTGGATTTGTTGCTTTAACAGTTCTGGCACGTCATTGATGTCTTGAATGTGGTCATAGATTTTGGTCAGTTTGCTTACTGGAACCGCTAATACTTTAGCGTCTTCACCAGCTTCGTCTGCCATTTTTAACACGGCAACTGGACGGCAACGGATCACTGCACCTGGCACTAATGGATATGGTGTTGGCACTAACACGTCAACTGGGTCGCCATCTAGTGACAATGTGTGGTTTACAAAACCATAGTTACATGGGTAGAACATTGGTGTTGACATAAAACGGTCAACCCAAACAGTACCGCTGTCTTTATCAACTTCGTATTTGATTGGATCGGCATTTGCCGGGATTTCGATGATGACGTTGATTTCATCAGGCAGGTTTTTACCTGCAGGTACCAGACTCAGACTCATGATTATTCCTTAAGGTCAATAAATGCCGCCTATTATAACGACGGCAGCGAAAATGGCTATGTTTTCACGCGCTGACTTTGGTCTTATTAACCGTGATATTTCAGACAGCTTTCGACTTCATGGCGTGAGCCTAAAATTACCGCAACCCGTTGGTGAATATCGGTCGGCATAATCTCCATGATCCGAGCGTAACCTGTGCTACTCGCACCACCGGCTTGTTCCACCAAGAAGCTCATCGGGTTTGCTTCATACATCAGACGTAATTTATAAGGTTTCACTGGGTCTTTAGTATCGGTTGGATACATAAAGATGCCACCACGACATAAAATTCGGTGCACGTCACCAACCATGGCCGCTATCCAGCGCATATTGAAGTTCTTGCCGCGAGGTCCGGATTTGCCGAGCAATAGATCTTGGACGTATTGCTGCATGGCGGGTTCCCAATGCCGTTGATTAGACATATTAATGGCGAATTCGGCGGTGACACTTGGAATGGCAACTTCTTCGTGGGTTAACAAAAAACCGCCATAAGTTTTGTCTAGGGTGTATAAACGAGTGCCTTTGCCAGTCGTTAGCGCCAACATTGTTGATGGGCCGTATAACACGTAACCGGCAGCCAATTGTTGTGTGCCGGGTTGCAGAAATTGTGCCGCATCGTCCGCAGCTAAATCGGCTTTCGCTGGCAGAATTGAGAAGATGGTGCCAATGAGACTGTTAATATCGGTATTGGAAGATCCGTCCAACGGGTCGAAGGTCACCAAATATTTACCGCTTGGGTTACCTGCAACCGGCAAGTCTTCTTCTTCTGAGGAGATGGCTTTGACAACGCCAGTTTCCAATATCATATCTTTGAGAAGTTCGTTGGCGAGAACATCAAGTTTTTTCTGGGTTTCGCCTTGAATGTTTTCGTCTAATGTCGAACCTAATACACCAGCGAGCTCGCCTTGACCCACCCGAAACGAAATTTCTTTGCAGGCGGCTAAAATAGTTTTAATCAACGAAATGAGGTCGGTATCGACTCCATCCTGCCTTAATACGGGAGCCAGTCGGCGCATGGTGTTTTCCTTTTAGCAGATTTTGTAGGGTGTTTGCGCTTTAATTGGTACTCTCGACCTGCGCTCTAACCCTGCCAGTTTAAAGAATTAATCGAGAAAATGCATTTTTCCGCGTGATTTAATTTGCTTTTGTTCAAGGTCGGTTTTGTTACAATGCCGGTTGTAACTTTTTTTGTGATGACAGGATCTGCTGATGCATCTTCATATTCTCGGTATTTGTGGCACTTTTATGGGCGGGATTGCCGCTATTGCCAAAGCGATGGGGCATCAGGTCACTGGCTCTGACGCCAATGTCTACCCACCGATGAGCACCCAATTGGAACAGCTTGGCATTACCTTGACTCAGGGTTATGACCCGGCACAGCTTGATCCAGCGCCGGATTTGGTGATTATTGGGAACGCCATGTCGCGAGGAAATCCAGCAGTTGAGTATGTGCTCAATCGAAATATTCCATACACCTCAGGTCCGCAGTGGCTTGCTGAGCATGTATTGCAAAGCCGTTGGGTGTTGGCAGTGGCGGGTACTCACGGCAAAACCACTACAACGTCAATGCTGGCATGGATCCTCGAAGATGCTGGTTTAAATCCAGGATTTCTAATTGGTGGTATTCCGCAGAATTTTGATGTGTCGGCAAGGCTTGGCGATAGCCCATTTTTTGTCATTGAAGCTGATGAATACGATACTGCCTTTTTCGATAAACGCAGTAAATTTGTCCATTATCGGCCGCGTACTTTAGTTATCAATAACTTAGAATATGATCATGCCGATATCTTCCCAGATGTAGCGGCAATTCAACGGCAATTTCATCACTTGTTGCGCATGGTGCCGGGCAACGGCTTGGTGTTATCGCCAGCCGATGTGCCAGCAATTGCTGAGACCTTGGCGATGGGCTGTTGGAGCGAACAAGCGCAAACGGGTCGGCAGTGGCAGGCTCGTTTATTAGTCGCTGATGGCTCATCTTTTGAAGTACTGGTTGAAGGCAATGTTGTCGGGGTTGTCAACTGGGGCCTTTGCGGTCAGCACAGCGTGGATAATGCGTTGATGGCTTTAGCTGCCGCGCGCCATGCGGGAGTCCCTGTTGACGTTGGCATAGCAGCGCTTGGAAAGTTTGTTGCGCCGAAGCGCCGCATGGAGCTTAAAGGATTAGTAAATCAAGTCGCAGTTTATGACGATTTTGCCCATCATCCAACAGCGATTGCTACCACACTGGCTGGTCTTCGCGCCAAAGTGGGCCAACAACGAATTTTCGCCGTATTAGAACCGCGTTCCAACACGATGCGGATGGGCGTGCACAAAGAAGCGTTGCCAGCGTCGTTAGCGTTGGCCGATCAAGTGTTTTTATACGAGCCTGCCAATAGTGGTTGGTCATTACAGGCGCTTGCCGAAGAAATTGGCCCGCAGGCGCAAGTCTCCCAAGATATTGATGCCTTGGTGGCATTAATTTCGAAACAAACCCAACCTGGGGATTCTATTTTGGTGATGAGTAATGGCGGTTTTGGCGGGATCCACAATAAATTGTTAGTAGCGCTGGCTTAATTGTCGCGCAGGAGTCTTGATGAGCGTCGTTAAACCTTTAGAAATTACTTTGGCTTTTACAGGTGCTTCTGGCGCTATGTACGGTTTTCGGTTGCTACAGGTGCTGGTCGCCGAACAAGTGAAAGTGCATTTATTGATTTCTAGCGCTGCTCGTGTGGTGTTTGCCACTGAGCATCAGATTAAATTAGCCGGTCACCCACAACAATGTCAGGCTCAACTGGTTGAAATGTTAGGCTGTAGCCCCGATTTAATATCAGTCTACGGTAAAGATGATTGGTTTTCGCCAGTTGCGTCTGGTTCTGCTGCTCCGAAAAAGATGGTGATTTGCCCATGTTCCACCGGAACCGTGGCAGCTATTGCACATGGCATGAGTGATAACTTGATTGAGCGTGCCGCGGATGTGGTGATTAAAGAACGTGGCCAGCTAATCATTGTGCCTCGGGAGTCACCGCTAAGTGCGATCCATCTCGAGAATTTGCTGACCTTGGCCAAAGTTGGCGTCACCGTGATGCCAGCGTCGCCAGGTTTTTACCATCAGCCAACCAGCATCAATGATTTAATCGATTTTATGGTGGCGCGATTGTTGGACCATTTAGGTTTACCAAATAAATTGTTGCCGCGCTGGGGCTATGCACCAGCGCCCGTTTCATCATCAGGAGACTAACTTGAGCCAGGCTCTAACGATTTCCAATCTGCATAAGAGTTACAAAAGCGGCACCAAAGCACTGAACGGTATCGATCTGACCGTTGAACAAGGCGATTTTTTTGCGCTGCTTGGGCCAAATGGTGCCGGAAAAAGTACCACCATCGGCATCATTAGCTCTTTAGTTAACAAGACTTCAGGCCAGGTCAAAGTTTTTGATTTTGATTTGGATAAAGACCTTGAAGCTGCCAAAAGCCAACTTGGCTTAGTGCCGCAAGAGTTCAACTTCAACCAGTTTGAGACAGTGCTACAAATCGTAGTGAATCAGGCAGGTTATTACGGGGTGCCAAAGGCGCTTGCGCTGGTGCGGGCTGAAAAATATTTAGGTCAGCTTGGTTTATGGGAAAAACGCAACGCGCGCTCACGTGAATTATCCGGTGGCATGAAGCGGCGTTTGATGATTGCTCGTGCCTTGATGCACGAACCGAAATTATTGATCTTAGATGAACCTACTGCAGGTGTAGACATCGAGCTTCGCCGCTCAATGTGGGAATTCCTTAAGGAAATCAACCAAGAAGGGGTGACGATTATTTTAACCACCCATTATTTGGAAGAAGCCGAATCCTTATGCCGCAATATCGCCATTATCGACAAAGGCCGCATTGTCGAAAACACCAGTATGAAGTCTTTACTGAGTAAATTGACCAAAGAGACGTTTGTCTTAGATTTTGCCGCGCCGCAACTTGATTTCCAGTTGACTGGGTTTGTTTGTCGGCAGTTAGATCCGCTGACAGTTGAAGTTGATGTCGAGAAAAATCAGGGCATTAATGCAGTTTTTACCGAATTAAACCAAAGAAACATTCAGGTGTTGTCGATGCGAAATAAAGCCAATCGGCTGGAAGAGTTGTTTGTGAGTTTGGTCGAGCAGGGGCGTCAACCATGAATAAAAACTACTGGATTGCCTTATCGAGCATTCTCAATAAAGAAACCAATAGATTTATGCGGATCTGGGTGCAGACTTTAGTGCCACCAGCCATCACTATGACCTTGTATTTCATTATTTTTGGCAACCTGATTGGCTCCCAAATTGGCCGGATGCAAGGCTTTAGCTACATGGAGTTTATTGTTCCTGGTCTTATCATGATGTCGGTCATCACCAACTCTTACGCCAATGTGGCGTCGAGTTTTTTTAGTGCAAAGTTTCAACGAAACGTTGAAGAGTTGTTGGTCGCTCCAGTGCCTAACTACATCATTGTTTTAGGGTTTGTTGGTGGTGGTGTGGCTCGAGGCATGTTGGTCGGGGTGATTGTTACCTTGCTCAGCTTATTTTTTGTCGACATCCAAATTCATCATCTGTTGGTGATTATGAGTACAGTGATTTTGACCGCGACCTTATTTTCGCTCGGCGGCTTAATCAATGCGGTTTATGCTAAAACCTTCGATGACATTAGCATTGTGCCGACTTTTATTTTGACACCATTGACATATTTAGGTGGGGTGTTTTATTCACTGAGTCTGTTGCCACCATTTTGGCAAGGCTTGTCCAACCTAAACCCAATTGTGTACATGGTGAACGCCTTCCGTTACGGATTCTTAGGGCATTCTGATGTCAATATGGTGGTTGCCTATGCAGTTATGTTGGGCTTTATTGCAGTATTGTTTGCCATTGCTATGCGCCTGATTAGTAAAGGAACAGGGCTTCGTAGTTAAGTGCTACGCCAAAATGCACCAAGCTAGGGCAGCAAATCTGACCAGTTGCACAGGCTTGGTGAATTTTTTAAAGACATTTGCCGAGTCATTTAGTACATTGAACTCCTTTTGACTTACTGTTTTCATTCACGAATTCCACTGCAGCACACTGCAGGGCCGTGCTTGCGATAACCCGGTGAGACTTGCATGACTGAACAAAAACGTCAGGCCACGGCATCTGAAGATGCGTTATGGCGAATTTTTACTGTGCCAGAAGCGCCTGATTCGACGCTGAGCATAATTGAACAAAATATTTCGCAAAACCTCGCTGGTTTTTTGCGGGAGAGCATTGTTGCGGTCGAAAAACCCCTGTGGCAGATCGAACGTGACTTTCAAGCCTATCAAATCCCGGCTGAGCCGAGTTTTGTCTCGGATTATGCCGAAACCATAATGCAAAAGTTGGTGGCGCATTCGGTGCATACTGCGGCGCCTAGCTTTATTGGTCATATGACCTCGGCACTGCCGTATTTCGTGTTACCCCTGTCAAAAATGATGGTGGGGCTTAACCAAAACTTGGTGAAAATCGAAACATCAAAAGCCTTTACGCCACTTGAGCGGCAAGTGCTCGGCATGATGCATCACTTGGTATACGGTGAAAACGAAGGCTTCTACAAGAAGTGGTTACACAGTGCTAATCACTCGTTAGGTGCGTTTTGCTCTGGTGGTACAGTTGCCAACATGACGGCACTTTGGATAGCTCGTAACCGTCTATTGCGTGCTGATGGCGAGTTTAAAGGCGTCGCGAAGGAAGGTCTGTTCCGGGCTATGCGTCATTATGGTTACCAAGATCTGGCTATTTTGGTGTCAGAACGAGGCCATTACTCACTGAAAAAAGCCGCAGATTTGTTAGGTATTGGCCGCGATATGCTTATTCCTATCAAAACCAATGATCACAATAAAGTCGACATTGATCACATGCGTGAAGTCGCAAAGGATTTGGCGAGCCGTTCGATTCGCGTGATGGCGATAGTCGGCGTTGCTGGCACCACTGAAACGGGCAATATCGATCCTTTGGCTGATTTAGCCGCACTTGCGGGCGAATTACAATGCCATTTCCATGTCGATGCCGCTTGGGGCGGTGCGACTTTGTTATCCGATAAATATCGGTATCTGTTAAAAGGCATTGAGCTGGCGGATTCGGTAACCATCGACGCGCACAAGCAAATGTACGTACCAATGGGCGCTGGCATGGTTGTTTTCAAACATCCGTCGAGCGCCCATGCCATTGAACATCACGCGGAATATATTCTGCGTAAGGGCTCAAAGGATTTGGGTAGTCAGACGCTTGAAGGTTCGCGTCCGGGGATGGCGATGCTGGTCCATGCTTGTTTGCAGGTGATTGGTCGCAAAGGGTATGAGATCCTGATTAACCGCTCTTTAGAAAAGGCGCGTTATTTCGCAGGCCTTATTGATTTACACGCAGATTTTGAGCTTATTACTGCTCCTGAATTGTGCTTGCTGACCTATCGTTATGTTCCGGCTAAGGTGCAACAAGCGATGGCAAAGTCAAAGGCTGCGGGTGATGTAGAAAAGCTGAAAAAAATGAATGACTTACTTAGTGGTTTAACGAAGTTCATTCAAAAACGGCAACGGGAAGAGGGGATTTCATTCGTCTCGCGGACCCGCTTAACCCCAGAGCGCTATTTACGCCAAGAGACTGCGGTATTCCGTGTGGTGCTGGCCAACCCGCTGACGACAGATCAAATCTTACATGATGTGTTAGATGAGCAGATTGCCCTCGCCAAAATGGATAAAGAGTTTTTACCTAAGTTGCTACAGATGGCTAAAGAATCGGGCTAGCAGTCGAGCTAGCAGCTGCAGTCGAGCGCATACACGCTTAATCATGGAAATGGCCGCAATTGCGGCCATTTGTTTTTCTATCATTCGCGCATTCGGGCTTTCGCGCATTCGGGGAGGATGCTTTACCTTGGCCTTTATCGCAGCACCCAATACCAAAATGGTAAGGTAACAAAACTAGCCATCAGTCCAAAGCCTACTAGGGCCGTAACCATCCGCGGCGCTAAACCGGCGGTGATAGCAATGGCTCCTGCCGAAATCATCGGCGGCATTGCGGCTTCAAAGATGGTGACATCAACCGCCTTTCCTTCAATCCCCAGGCTATAGCAGCCCGCCCATACCAGAAATGGCATCAACATTAATTTAATCGTTAACCCAACGGCAATGGGTGAGAAGCGCTCGCCAGAAAAACCCCATTGGAAGGAATAACCAACGGCAATCATAATCAGCGGTACCAAAGTTGCAGCCAATTGATTAATAAGGCTTTGTAGCAAAGATGGATAAGGTAGTCCGCGCATAACTAGCGCGATGACCAGCGCAATAAACGGCGGGAATGTAGCGATTTTCATCACCATAGCGCGAGCTGACCAGCCGGTGTTGGTTGTGCTATGGTTTGGGCTATATACAGCCGCGAGCATAGTCGAATAGGTTGCAAGGGCGACAAAAGAACCAACTTGGTCATAAATTAACGCGTAAGGCAGATATGAATCGCCAAAAAAAGCGCTAATCATCGGAAAACCCAAGAAGGAGGTATTGCCAAGTGGCAGCACTATTAGCATCGCAACAGTCACTTCTTTGGACCATTTCAGGTAGCGACTGATGGCTAAAATTAATAACACCACAATCACCAACAATAACCAAGGCACTAGCGCGGGAATAAGTAAATCTGCAGAAAACTGTAAGGATGGGATTTTCTGTAAGATGAGCGCAGGCAGTGCGATGTATAACACAAAGGTATTAAGCACGGCCGGTGTTTCCGGGCCAAACCGTTTGATATGTTTACAGCAAGCACCTATCGCAAGATAGAGTAAAATCAGGAAAAAACTTTCCAATAGATCCTCGATGGCCGACTAAAAACCTTAGCTTAAGGGATTTTTTTGAATTTGCCTATTCGACTTCCGGCTTAACTGGCGAAAGTCCGGTACTGCAGTTTTGCGTTCAAGCGGGCGTCGTTCACTTTGCTTAGCAATGGTCTGAGGCAAACGCCCATTCACCTCTAATCAGTGCTTCTTTTTTCGCTTTTGACAGCTGCTTTAACTGATATTCCAATTGGCTTGCTCGGCTCTTGTTTTCAGATTTAGTCTGCCAGACCAAAGTTAAAGGCCCTTTGCCACGCAGTGCTTTTGCGCCACCGACAATCGCCCCCTGATGTTGGCGTAAACGGCGCTCAGGATCTGTGCTAATTCCGGCGTAAAGCGCACCACTTTGCATCCGCACCAGATAGACGAACCACGGCTGCTGTGATGCCGAGCTTGCTTCTGCTATACTCTCGGGCGAATTTTCTGCTGGTGGCGGGCTGATGTTGTGCTCTGTCAAATCCGTTTCCCGTGTGTTTAGATTGTGGCCATCAAGGGCCCGCGTGTTGAGGTGTTATGTTATTTACCGATCTGGGGCTTGCGCCTGCTATTCTAACGGCTGTTGCTGAACAGGGCTACCAAACACCAACGCCTATTCAGCAAAAGACTATTCCGGTGATTTTGCAGG
>JACCDZ010187097.1_pt1 | contig 22578 bp, 22 predicted proteins | sample 7449551 | NCBI WGS metagenome assembly JACCDZ01 (sample SAMN15323452, study PRJNA562643) | freshwater metagenome | isolation source: river surface water | place: USA:Blue River Watershed | collected 2017-08-18 | reverse complement strand
CCGACGAGTACGACTCGGCCTTCTTCGACAAGCGTTCGAAGTTCGTGCACTACGCGCCGCGCACTGCCATCCTGAACAATCTCGAATTCGATCACGCCGACATTTTTGATGACCTGGCGGCGATCCAGAAGCAGTTTCATCACCTCGTGCGTACCGTGCCCGGGCAGGGCCGCATCCTCATGCCGGCTGATGAGCCGGCGCTGGATGAAGTCATCGCCAAAGGTTGCTGGACGCCGGTGGAGCGGATGGCGCTGGCGGCTGCGGGGCAGGCGGTCAGTGGCGCAGCTGCGCCGGTCTGGCAGGCCGAGGCCTTGTCTGCGGATGGATCGTGCTATGCCATCTGGCATCGTGGCCAGCGCTTGGCGGAGGTGAACTGGCCGCTGACCGGCCTGCACAATGCGCGCAACGGGCTGGCCGCCATTGCCGCCGCCGAACATGTCGGCGTCAGCGTTCAGGTCGCGGCGGATGCCCTGTCGGCGTTCCCCGGCGTGAAGCGGCGCATGGAGCTGCTCGGCGTGGTCAATGGTGTCACCGTTTATGATGACTTCGCGCATCATCCCACCGCGATTCGCACCACGCTGGAAGGCTTGCGCGGGCGTGTCGGTACACAGCGTATCTGGGCCGTGATCGAGCCGCGCTCCAACACCATGCGCCTCGGTGCGCACAAGGATGGCCTGGCAGCTTCGGCTGCCGCGGCCGATCAGGTCATCTGGTATCAGCCTGCTGGCTTGGATTGGGACCTAGCTCCGGTTGTCGCGGACAGCCCGGTACCGGCGCAAGTCGCGTCTGATATTGCTCAGGTCATTGCGCGTTTGGTTGCCGAAGCCCAATCGGGCGATGCCGTGGTCATCATGAGCAATGGCGGCTTTGGCGGCATTCACCAGAAGCTGCTGGCGGCGCTGCGGGAAAAGGCCGGCGCATGAACGTGCTGGCAGTGGCTGGCGGTGCCGCGATTGGCGCGTTGTTGCGCTGGTGGTTGGGTCTTGGTCTGAATGCTATCTGGCCGATGCTGCCGTTGGGCACGCTGCTGGCGAACTGGATTGGCGGCTATGTGATTGGCGTGCTGGCGGCGTTGGTCAGCCTCAATGCAGGAATTTCCGAGCCGATGCGGCTGTTCCTGATGACCGGCCTGCTTGGCGGCCTCACCACTTTTTCTACCTTTTCGCTGGAAGCCGTAACCCTGCTGCAGCGTCAGCTTTTTGGGCCGGCGCTGCTGCATATTGGTTTGCATCTGGGGGGATCGTTGCTGCTGACGCTGGCAGGGTATGCCAGCGTGCAGGCAATACGGGGCTGATTGCCAGCCCCGCGAGAGAGGCTTAGAGGCTGGTGCGACGCTTGCGCATGCGGATGTTGAGCATTTCAACCAGCACCGAGAAGGCCATCGCGCCGTACACATAGCCTTTGTCGACATGCTGACCAAAACCTTCAGCAATCAGCAGCGTACCCACCAGCACGAGGAAGGCCAGCGCCAATACCTTGATGGACGGGTGGTTATCGACAAACTCACCAATCGGCTTGGCTGCAAACATCATGACGAAGACAGACAGCATGATAGCAATAACCATGATCTCAACATCCTGAGCTAGGCCGACGGCCGTGATCACGGAGTCCAGCGAGAATACGATGTCGATGATGGCGATCTGCACGATGATGGCCATAAAGCTGGCACCAACAGTGGCTGCGGAGCTGGTGGCCTGCACTTCGCTGCTTTCGCCTTCGACCGTGTCAAAGATTTCCGTAGCACTCTTCCAGAGCAGGAACAGGCCCCCGCCGATCAGAATCAGATCACGTCCGGTGACAACGATATCAGCCACATTGATCAGCGGCTCGGTGAGGCGCATGACCCAAGTGATGGACAACAGCAGGGCAATACGCGACAACATGGCTAGTGCCAGACCGAAGTAGCGTGCTGCAGCACGTTTCGATGCTTCGACCTTGTTGACTAGAATGGTCAGGAAGATGATGTTGTCGATGCCCAGCACGATTTCGAGCAGGCTCAGGGTAGCGAGTGTGACCCACGCTTGTGGGTCGGCAATCCATTCAAACATAACGGTTCTCAGGCAAAGTGACAGACATAGTCGAGCAGTTCCAGCGTTTCAATCTGAAAGCTGGAGTTGCCCGGCACATTGAAGGACTGGCCGTTGCCATATTCGTTCCAGCTAGACTCGCCAGCCAATTGAACACGGCAACGACCACCAATGATTTCCATGATTTCCGGCGCACCGGTATTAAACGTCAGCGAAGAAGGAAAAATCACGCCGATGGTTTTCTTTGTGCCATCGGCAAACAGCACGCTATGGCTGACGCAGAGGCCATCAAAGTAGACATTGGACTTCTTGACCACGCTGACGTTGTCGAACTGACTCATCAAAACATTTCCCGCGCGAAAGCGCTGCAAGTGAAGGTCTGCAGATTCTAGGGGGCAATCTCATCTTAACCAAGACTTGTCACCAACTCGTCACAAAAACTTCACTGCGCTGTCTCGGCTCGGCAGCCGCGCTGTCATTTGCGCTGGCGACACTGCCCGACATGAAAAGAGCCGCATTGACCTTCTCCTGGCAAGCTGCCGTGAACGATCCGGTAGTGATGCCGTCGCAACCCTACACTCAGCTGCGCGAGCAACTGAAGACAGGGGATCTGGTGTTGTTCTCCGGCCGCTCTTGGGCGGCACGACTGGTGCGTGGTTTCACAGGCAGTCGCTGGTCGCATGTTGGTTTGGTCGTGCGCTTGCCGGAGCATCCGCAAACGCCGCTGCTTTGGGAGGCCACGCGTGCCAGCAAGATTCACGACATCGATCAGGGCTGTCCTTTTGATGGTGTGCAGTTGGTCTCGCTGGACGACCGTGTAGCCGGTTACCAAGGGCTGGTCGCTGTGCGGCGCTTGCAGGGTGTAGCGACCGATGCACAGGCACGGCAGCGTCTGGAAGAACTGATGCTGGCCTGGCAGGCCAAGCCGTATCGCAACTTTGTGCGTCAGCACCTGAGCGCCTGGGTGCGGGGCGAGCAGGCCTTGGCATTTCAGAAAGGGGGGTTCTGTAGCGAGCTGGTGGCGGAGGTTTATCGCCAGTGGTGCCTGCTACCCTCGGATTTGCCGGCGCGTCATTATGTGCCGCGAGACTTCGCTTCCGAAGCGGGTGTTCCACTGTTGAAAGGCGGTTTGTCTCCCGCTTGTCTGCTGGCCGTTTAATAGCACGATAAATGATCGCTGTGCCCTTCTAAGCAATACAGGCATGGAGTAGCTTAATACGATGCGTTGACCAAGGCGCTGCCCGAAACTCGCCGCGACGCATCCCCCCATCAGGAGGTTTGCGCATGACCGATCGCCCCGCAGATACCCGTCGCAAAGCTTACGTCCTCGATACCAATGTTCTCATTCATGACCCCAACGCCCTGCTCAATTTCGAAGAACATCAAATTCTGATTCCGATGACCGTGTTGGAAGAGCTGGATAAGCTCAAGTCCGGCAAAGCCTCGGTGTCGGCCGAGTGCCGCGCCGCCATCCGCATGATTGACCGTGTGCTGGGCTCGGCCGAGCCGGAGCAGATCCGTCAGGGCGTGCCGATCTGGCGCGATGCCGAGCGCAAGTACCTCGGTACGCTGTCGGTGCTCATGGACCAGCCCGAGGGCGGCGTACAGACGCTGGCGAACTCGCTCAACGACAACAAGATCATCAACCTGCTGGTGTCGCTGCAGGTGGCCGATCAGCAGACGCGCATCGTGCTGGTGACCAAGGACATCAACATGCGCCTTAAGGCACGTGCCTGCGGGCTGGCGTCCGAGGACTACACCAACGACCAGCTGGTGTCGGATGTGAAGCAGCTGTCGCGCGGGTATGCCGAGTTCGAGGGCTCGTTCTGGGAGCGCTTCAATCGCGTTGAGACGGTACAGGCGATTGGCGAGACGCGGCACTATCTGAGGCGTGAAGACTGGAGCGAACCGGTGTTTGCCAACCAGTTCGTGGTGGATGAGCAGGGCTTCATCGGGCGCGTGCTGTCGGTCAGCCCCGAGCAGATCGTGCTGCGCGACATGAATCACGAGCGGTTGATGAATCAGGAGGTATGGGGGCTGCGGCCGCACAACATTCATCAGGCCATGGCGCTGGATCTGCTGCGCGACCCGTCGGTGCATCTGGTGTCGCTGACCGGCCCGGCGGGTTCGGGCAAGACGATTCTGGCGCTGGCCACGGCCATCGAGCAGAGCATCGAGGAAAAGCGCTTCAACAAGATCATCGCCACCCGCTCGACGCCGCCGCTGGCGGAAGAGCACGGCTTCCTGCCCGGCACTGAAGAGGAAAAGATGGATCCGTGGCTGGGTGCCATCAGCGACAACATCGAGGCGCTGCATCTGCACGATGAAAGTCCGAAGGGCTCGATCGAGTATGTGAAGGAGCGCGCCAACATCCAGTTCAAGGCGCTCAACTACATTCGCGGTCGCAGCTTCCAGCGGGCGCTGATTCTCATCGACGAGTGTCAGAACCTCACGCCGCATCAGATGAAGGCGATCATCACGCGCGCCGGCGAGGGCTCGAAAGTGATTTGTCTGGGCAATCTGGCGCAGATCGACACACCGTACCTGACGCCGACCAGCTCCGGTCTGACCTATATGTGCGAGCGCTTCAAGGGCTTTGCGCATGGCGGGCATATCCAACTGGAAGGCTCTCCGCGCTCGGTGCTGGCCGAATATGCGGAAAACAACCTGTAGTCTTGGTCATAAAGCGCACAAAACGGATGGTCAGAAATATTTCCGGCCATCCCGCTGCATTCTTGATTGTGTCATCTTTTGGCTTTAACCTTCGCGGCGTCAGAGCCAGGGCGAACAAGCCGTCGAGCAGCGCAGCAACCTGACACCGAATAAGCCTCTAGTGACTGTTTGTGTGACCGTCGAGCTAGGGGCTTTTGTCTTTTTCATGACCTTTGGGAACATTGCACATGCGCCTTTCTGACTACTGCTCCGATGCCGAGTGGGCGAAGATCAAAAAGCTGGCGGACGAAAAGGAAACTCCGTTTCTCGTCGTCGACCTGGAAATCATCAAGCAGAAGTATGTCGAGCTAACAGGCTGCTTCCCGGCCGCCAAAGTGCACTATGCACTGAAAGCGAACCCCGGCCAGCCGGTCATCGACCTGCTGCGCGACCTCGGCTCGAATTTCGACTGCGCGTCCAAATTCGAGCTCAGCAAGGTGCTCGACAGCGGCGTCTCCGCCGATCGCGTGTCTTACGGCAACACCATCAAGAAGGCCGCGCATGTGAAGTGGGCCTACGAGCAGGGCATCCGCCTGTTCGCCACCGACTCCAAGGCCGACTTGCAGAACATCGCCGAATACGCGCCGGGCTCGAAGATTTTCGTGCGCATCCTCGTGGAAGGTGGCGAGACTGCCGAGTGGCCGTTGTCGCGCAAATTCGGCTGCCACCCAGACATGGCCATCGACCTGCTGGTGCAGGCGAAGAACCAGGGCCTGATTCCTTACGGCATCTCCTTCCATGTCGGCTCGCAGCAAAAAGACATCGCCGTCTGGGATGCCGCCTTGTCGAAAGTGAAGTACATGTTCGACTGGATGAAGTTCGAAGAAGATGTATCGCTGAAGATGATCAACCTCGGCGGCGGCTTCCCGGCCAACTACATCTCTGAAGTCAACCCAATCCAGGTTTACGCTGAAGAAATCAACCGTTACCTGCGCGATGACTACGGCGATGAAGTGCCGGAAATCATCCTCGAGCCGGGCCGTTCGCTGGTCGGCGAGTCCGGCGTGCTGGTGTCGGAAGTCGTACTGATATCGCGCAAATCGCGTACCGACCTCAAGCGCTGGGTCTACACCGATGTCGGTCTGTTCCAGGGCCTCATGGAGACCATGGGCGAATCGATCAAGTACCCGATCTACACGGAAAAAATGGACGAGCATGGCAACCAGGAAGGCAGCGTCGTGCTCGCCGGCCCGACCTGCGACTCCACTGACATCATGTACGAGAACGTCGGCTACCACCTGCCGCTGAGCCTGGCGCCGCGCGATCGTCTGTACTGGATGACCACCGGTGCCTATACCAACTCGTACAGCTCGGTTGAGTTCAACGGCTTTCCGCCGCTTGAGACTTTCTATGTGAAGTAAGCTGGTGCTGTGATGAAAAAGACCCGCCAGTGTGCGGGTCTTTTTTATGCTCAGAAGTCATTCTCTGATGTGATGGCTTGTGCTCAATCCACCTTCATAGAGTCAGCTAACTGACGGCGATAAATGCTGGGTGCCGCACCGGTCCAGCGTTTGAAGGCTCTTCGGAAGTTGGCCAGATCGCCATAGCCCAGCATGAAGGCAAGCTCCTGAAGTGATAGCTGGTTATCACGCAAATGGCTTATAGCAAGTTGCTGGCGGACACTTTCGAGAATGTCCCGATATGAGGTTCCTTCCTCAATCAGACGCCGATGCAATGTGCGCGGAGTGAGGTTGAGCAGTCGTGCAGTGATTTGAAGTGAGGGCAGTCCGCATTGTTTTTCCAGCATCAGAATGCGAATGCGTGCAGCGGTGCCCTGCTTTCTGACGAGACGGGTGAGTTCTTCCTGGCAGCGCTGGATCGCCTGAACCAGTACTGTCGGGTTGCTGGCGCGCACCTGCTTGTCCAGACCGGCAAGCGATAACTCGAAGCCATTCCAGCCGGCCTGATATTGCACATTGCATTCAAATAGTTCCTTGGCCAGTTCGTTGTAAGCTGGTGCGGCAAATGTGAACGCGATGGCACTTGGCCGGCACACGCCCAGGGTCACATATTCGAACAAATTTTTGATGGTCAGCACGATGGCCTCAAGTACTGGCATCGCGATATCGCCCAATGGGGCATTCTCCTGAAAGTACAAACGCGCACTTTTGTGCGTTATTTCCAGCCGGATCAGTAGTAGCGATGTTCTCAGCGGAAAGTATTGCGCGATGAGTTCCAGTGCCTCACGAGGCGTGACGCTATGCGATGTGACATAACCCAGCATCCCGTGGCTGTTGACAAGCAGGCGCTCGCCCATCAGCAGGCCGAAAGCCGGGTCACCTGTGAGCCTGATGGCATCGAGGATCAGCTGTCTGAAGTCCGAGCCTGACAGATGCTGAACCTCCATTTCACCTGTGGGGCCAGGCTCCTGCAGACGCTGAAACCAGTCGGGCAGGCGTGCGCCCATGCGCGTGATTTGATCGGCGATTTGCTGAACGTATTGAGAAGGAAGGAAAAATTCCGCGTCTTTCATTGCAGACTTCTGATTGTTTCCATGATTGTCAATAAATGACCTGTCGATGTCAACGCCTGACCTCCGGCGTCCACGGGCAGACTTTTAAGATTGCTCGGTAAACGCAGAAACGGAGGCGGTATATGTTCTGGCGTATGAGCAAGCCTAAAGTGGTTACAGCGACGATCAATGATCTCGCCATTACCATCGAGCCCAAAGAAACATTGTTGCAGGCGGCCCTCAGGCAGGGTATCGATTTCCCCTACAGCTGCCGTGTTGGCGGCTGCGCGACCTGCAAGTGCCGTCTGCTCGATGGTCAGGTCAAGGAGCTGACTCGTTCGGATTACATCCTGAGTGACGTAGAGCTGGATCAGGGCTACATCCTTGCCTGCCAGAGTGTGCCGCGCTCCGATATCCGCATTGCGGTGGCTCTGGGCGATGGCCCGGCCCTGCGCTCGCTCAGCGGCCGTGTGCTGGCGTGTGAGCAGCTCACGCACGACATCATCGAGCTGCGCATCCAGCTGGAGGATTCGCTGCGCTACAGGCCGGGTCAATTCGCCGAACTGTCCCTGCAATCCTTGCCGGGGCTGTCACGCAGCTACTCCTTCGCCACCGCGGTGCGGCCGGATGCCCAGGTCAGCTTCTTCGTGCGCCAAGTACCGGGCGGGGTGTTCTCCACGCATGTCCACAAGCAGGCCATGGTCGGAGATCGCGTCACCGTCGCCGGCCCGCTCGGCGACTTCTGGCTGCGGCCGGCGGATGCCCCCCTGCTGCTGGTCGCGGGCGGCAGCGGTCTGGCGCCCATCCTGGCGCTGCTCGAGCATGCCCTGGCGCGCGGTGTCGCACGCCCTGTCAGCTTGCTGTTCGGGGCGCGTGGCCAGCGTGACCTCTATGCCCTGGAAGCCATACGGGCGCTGGCGGCCGACTGGCCGGCGCGTTTCGAGTTTGTCCCGGTGTTGTCTGACGAGCCGGATGATTCGGACTGGTCCGGCGCGCGCGGCTTCGTCACCGCCCACATGGGCGAGCGCATGACGCCGGACTGCCATGCCTATCTCTGCGGGCCTCCGCCCATGATCGACAGCGCGCAGACCTTACTGCTGGCGCATGGCGTGGCGCGCGCCCACATCCATGCCGATCGCTTCACGACACAGCACGACCTGCCGGCAACGGCCTAACAACAACTCCGCACCAGCGAGGGTCATCACCATGATGCTTTTCCACTATCTCAAGTACTTCTTTTTCCATGTCATCGGACTCCTGTCGCTGGCCGCACTGGTCGCTGGCGGAGGCTGGGTGACGGCCGGTCTGGCGGCAGTCCTGTCCATCTACCTGATTGGTGATGCCATCTGTGGCGACGACATCGAGACGCCGCGCTTCCGTCATCCGGTCATTCTCACCGTTCAGCTCTGGATGGCGCTGCCACTGCTGTCGGTGATCGTGTTCGCTGCCGTCTGGGCGGTGAGCTCCGGAGACCCTCTCGGCTTTGGCGCGCTAGTGCAGCAGCTCACGGGTTACGACGCTCTGGCCGCGCGCGAGGCCACGTACTGGGGTCACCATGTCTCCGGCGTGTTTCTGACCGGCCTGATGATCGGCGTGATCGGCACCATCCCGGCTCATGAGCTGACGCATCGCACCTGGGATCCGGTGTCCATGCTGATCGGCCGCTGGTTGCTCGCCTTCAGCTTCGACACCATTTTTTCCGTCGAGCATGTCTACGGGCATCACCGCTATGTTTCCACCATCGACGACCCCGCCACCGCGCCGCGCGGACGCAATGTCTACGCGCATGTCCTGATTTCAACGGTGCGCGGCAATCTGAGTGCCTGGCATATCGAGGCGCGCCGGCTGAAGCGTGCCGGGCATATGGCACTGAGTCCGTTCAATGCCGTGATTCGCGGACATCTCATGAGCGTGCTGCTGGTCGCCCTAGCCGGGCTCGCCGGTGGCTGGGCGACGGCGGGCTACTTCATCGCCTGCGCGCTCGCCGGCAAGGCGTTGCTGGAAATCGTCAACTATATGGAGCACTACGGCATGGTGCGCGATCCGAGCACGCCGGTGCAGCCGCGCCACTCCTGGAACACCAACAAGCGCATCAGTTCCTGGACCATGTTCAATCTCACTCGCCATTCGCACCACCACGCTCAGGGTGAAGTGCCGTATCAGGATCTGAGGCCATTCCCGGATGCGCCGATGATGGTGGGCGGCTATCTCACCACCATCGTGGTGGCCCTGGTGCCGCCGCTCTGGCACCGGCTCATGACGCCAAAGGTACTGGCCTGGGATCGTGACTACGCCACGGAAAGTGAGCGACGACTGGCGCGTGAGGCTAATCATCGTAGCGGTATCGCCGCCTTTATGCGTGCGGCCTGACCTTAGATGATCCTATCGGCTCCCGATATCCAATTTCCACAAGAACAAGACCATAACTATCCAAAGAGAGACAACTCATGAAGAAGCTCAGTTTATTCCTGTTGCTGGCCGGTCTGGGGACTGCTCCGCTGGCGCAGGCGGAGCAGAAACTCTGTGTCTACGATCTGCTCGGCAGTGCCGGAGACATGACAAGCATGGCCAGAGACTATGCCGTGGCGTCCCAGGCGCTGGGCGCCAAAATCAGTATCAAGAGTTATACCGATGAGCGTGTCGCAACCGAAGACTTGCTGGCTGGGCAGTGTGATGCGGTGATGGCTACCGGGTTTCGTACCCGCCAGTTCAACCCGACGGCAGGTGCGCTCGATTCGCTTGGCGTCTCCACAATCGTACGCAATGACATGGTGGATATGCCGGCCAGCTACCAGGTCGTGCGCAAGACAGTGGAGACCTTCAGTTCGCCGGCCGCGAGCAAGCTCATGGTGCGCGGCAAATATGAGGTCGGTGGCATCATTCCGTTCGGCACGGCGTATCCGGTGGTTAACGATCGCAATATACGGTCGGTGGAGTCTTTGGCCGGCAAGAAGATTGCCTCTTTCGATTATGACAAGGCCCAGGCCATCATGATCCAGAAGATCGGTGCACAGCCGGTCTCAGCCGACATCACCAGTTTCGCCGGCAAGTTCAACAATGGCTCGGTCGATATGATTGCTGCGCCGGCCATGGCCTACCGCCCGCTGGAGTTGTATCGTGGTATCGGTACCAAAGGTGCTATTCAGCGCTTTCCCATCATGATCCTGACCTATCAGATCATTCTCAACAAAGCGAAGTTCCCTGAAGGTTTCGGCGAGAAGTCGCGGCTGTATTGGCTCACTCAGTACGATCGTGCGATGGCGCTGATCAAGAAGGCTGAAAAAGATATTCCAGCGGCGACCTGGGGCGATTTGACGCGGGAAAACATGATCAAGTACACGATTATGCTGCGTGATTCACGCATCGCGATTGCGGAGCAGGGTGTCTACGACAAGACCGGTCTGAAGATCATCAAGCGCGTGCGCTGCAGTATTAGTGCTGCAGACTCTGAGTGCAGCTTGAATACCGAGAGCTGGTAAATGTTCGGCAAAAGCTGAAATGACGCCCCGAGACAAGCAAAGTGCTTGGCTCGGGGCGCTTTATTTCAAGTCATTGAGCCTCTCTCTCACTTATTCTCCGCCTCATCAGTCGTTCGTCTCGCCGCCCGACTATCGCTCTCAAAAAGTCCCTCTAGCTCCTGCATGGCCTGCTTGGCACTCTCCACCAGCGCCGTCTCATTCTGGTAGATCGCCTGCTGCCGGACCATGAGCTGGTCATCGTACTCACGGAAGCGCTTCACGCTCAGTTCGGCATTGACCTGATTGAAGCCGATGTTGATCAGCACATCGCGCGCCATTTCCAGGCTGGAGCCCAGCGTTTCGCGGTGAATCACGGAGATGCCCAGATCCATGAGCCGATAGGCATGCATGCGGTCGCGCGCGCGCGCGTAAATCGGCAGCTTGGGGAAGTAGTGGCGGATGATCTGCGCGGTACGCACAGACTCTTCCACATCATCAATCGCCAGCACCAGAAGCTTGGCTTTTTTCGCGCCTGTAGCTTCCAGCAGTGCCAGATTATCGAGCTTGCCGTAGAACACCTGATTGCCGAAGCGGCGCACGAAATCGACCTGACGCGCGCTGCTTTCGAGCGCGACAAATTGGATGCGGTGTACGCGCAAGACGCGAGCGATGATCTGGCCGACGCGACCAAAGCCTGCAATGATGACCTCGTGCTCGGGGATGTCTTCGAGCGTGTCGAATTTGCGCTCGTCGCGCTCACTCCAGTGCGGCTCCAGCACATGCTCCAGCAGCCAGAAGCCGATCGGCGTCAACGCCATCGACAGCGTGACCACAAGCACTAGACTTTCGCCCAGCGTTGAGGGCATCAAGCCGAGACCGACTGCGCTGGTAAATAGGATGAAGGCAAACTCTCCGCCTTGCGGCAGTGTTACGCCGAGGCGTATGGAAGTGGCCAGGTCATTGCCATGCCAGCGCCCGAGCAGGCCCAGTATCAGACCTTTGGTGAGCATCAGGCCAAGCGCGCCGAGGATGATCCAGTGTGGCTCCTGTACCAGCAACGGCAGGTTCGCCGTCATGCCCACCGACATGAAAAAGAGGCCGAGCAACAGGCCCTTGAAGGGCTGGATCTGGGCTTCCAGCTCGTGCCGGTATTCGCTGTCGGCGAGCAGCATGCCGGCCATGAATGCACCCAGGGACATCGACAGATGAATCGAGTCCATCAGCCATGTAACGCCGACAATGATGAACAGCGCGGTGCCGGTGAACAGCTCCGGCGCATGACTGTTGGCGATGAAGCGGAAGGCCGGTCGCACCAGGAAGCGGCTGGCCAGAATCAGGCCGGCAAAGACCAGAAGTACCTTGCCCCAGCTCGGGATGTCCTGTTCGCCGGCACCGTTCTGCGCCAGCAAGGGCATCAGCGCCAACAGGGGGATTACGGCCAGATCCTGAAACAGCAGGATGGCAAATGCTTGCCGGCCATGTCGCGCAGTAAGCTGATTTTTCTCGGCCAGCAGCTGCAAGGCAAATGCGGTAGAGGACATCGCCAGGCCGGCACCGGCAATCAGGCTGACTTGAGGGCTTTCTCCCCAGAGCCACAAGATACCGCCCAGCAAGGCTGTTGTGACCACCACTTGCAGGCCGCCCAGCCCGAAGACCGAGCGCCGCAGTACCCAGAGTCGGCTGGGCTCCAACTCCAGACCGATAAGAAACAGCAGCATCGCCACACCATATTCGGCAATTTCGACCACGCCGGTGGTGTTTTCAATCAGCCCGGACACATGCGGGCCGATGATGATACCGGCCAGCAGGTAGCCGATGACGGCAGGCAGGCCGCTGCGTTTGGCCAGCGGCACCACGATCAGGGCGATGCCGAGCAGGTAAGCGATGGGTTCAATGCCGTGCATGATGTCGTGTTTCTCCTCTTAAGGCGTTTGTATCACAGCGCTGTGCATAACGGATGAGCGGCGGCGCAACTTGACGATGGTCTGAGCGCCTAAGCGCGCTGACTGACGCTATAATGCGCAGGAAAATTCCCATCCTGTGACCGAGGCCTAGACATGAGCTACAACCAGATTCCTGCCGGCAAAGATGTTCCCAACGATATTTATGTCGTGATCGAAATCCCGGCCAACCATGCGCCAATCAAATATGAAATCGACAAGGATGCAGATGCGCTCTTTGTTGACCGCTTCGTTGGTACAGCCATGTTCTATCCGGCTAATTACGGTTATATCCCGAACACCCTCTCGGAGGATGGCGATGCCCTTGATGTGCTCGTGGTCACGCCGTATCCGGTGGTGCCAGGTGCCGTGATTCGCTGCCGCCCGGTTGGCAAGCTGAAGATGGAAGATGAAGCCGGTATGGATGCCAAGCTCATTGCCGTGCCGCACGACAAGCTCACTCCGCTGTACAAGCATGTGAAGGAATACACCGACCTGCCGGAGCTGCTGCTCAAGCAAATCGAGCATTTCTTTGCTCATTACAAGGATCTCGAGCCGGGCAAGTGGGTCAAGATCACTGGTTGGGAAGGCGCTGACGTGGCAAAAGAAGAAATTCTCAAGTCCATCGAAGCTGCAAAGTAAGTCATTGGCGGAAAACGAATTTATTTCGTTTTCCGCCTGCTTTTTCTGGTGCAATGCCGAAAAAGTGGACAGTGAGTCACAAATAGTTCGAGTGCATTGTTTTATTGTCTGACAATTCTTTGCCTGCCTTTTGATCTTCTTCCTTAATATTCGCTCCAAGGATGCAGACATCAACGACGCCGTCGCTGAGTGCATTCAAGATTTTCCAACCTCGTTAAGGAGATGAAAAATGGGTGAACTCAAGAACCTCGTTGCTGACAACCAAGATATCGTTGTTCGTGTAAAGGCTGCTGGCCGTCAGGCCGCTATGGCCGGTCTCGGTCTGGTTGAAGTGCTGAAGGCTGAAGGCGAAAAGCTGCAAGCCATTGACTTCAACGCCAAGGGCGAAGAACTGAAGGCCAAGGCTCTGGAACTGAAAACCAAGCTGCAAGCTGTTGACGTTAAGGCTGAAGTGGAAGGCCTCAAGGCCCTCGACCTGAACGCCAAGGCAGAAGAGCTGAAGGCTCTGGCTCTGGAACTGAAGGGCAAGGTTCTGGCTGTAGACGCCAAGGCCGAAGTTGAAAAGCTGCTGGCTGAAGTGCAGAAGCTGTTTGCTGAGCTGGTCGCCAAGGGCGAACAGCGCGCCGCCTAATCTAGGCCGCGCCGATCGCCCCTCGGGGCGATCAACCCCGCGTTCGCTGAACGCAGATGCAGATTCATGTAGTACCCTCTTGGGGCGGCGCAAGCCGCCCTTTTTTTATGTCTGCGATTTCCCGGCCACCCTCAAACCTCGCCGATGACTCCGCGAATGCTCGCCTGAGTATCCGGCGCCAAGCCTGCCCACTTTTCCTGCAGCATGCGCCATGATTTGGCAGGATACTTCTGTGCCGGTTGCGTGAAGTCTGTGCCGCCAAGATTCACTGTGAATGGCGTGCCATCACCACTGGCCAGTGCGGCGGCATTTGCGCGCGCCCACGGCAGATAATGCGCACTCAGCTCGTGCTCCAGCACCGGGCGCAGGGTCGCGCTCAGGCTATCCCACGATTCGCTTTTGCCGGTGCCCAGGCCTTCGGGATTCATGCAGCGTTGCGCCCATGCCGACAGTTCACTGAAGGGGCGCAGACGCGTGCTTGGCATGGGGTCTGAGTAGAGTTCGTAATACAGGCTGCCGAGGCCGAGGTCGGCGGCGCTGAGCTGATCGCCAAAGAGAAACGGACGCGTCTGCAGATGCGTATTCAGCCGCGTTGCGCCTTCCTGCAGATAGCGCTCCAGCAGCTCGACATTGGCATCACTGCAACCCAGCGGCTCACGGCGGGTCATCAGGTGTGCGCCGATCATCTCGGCGAATTTGCTCGGGTCGGTGCCGGGGTCAACGCTGGCGGTGGCGATGCGCAGGCTGGCTTCGCGCCGGTCGGCCTCGTAATTCCAGCGATAATGAAACATGGGCTTGATCAGCCACTCATCGGCAGCCTCTTCGAGGGCATCCGAGAAAAAGTTGAGCATGGGGTTGCTGAGGCGAATGCTGGGCGTTGGATGCTCGGCGTCGATAAAATGCATCATCGGCGTGGAATCTTGCATGGCGCCTGTGGGCGTGACCAGCAGCGGAATGAGTGGCACTTTCGCGTGTTCGCGGAAAGCGGACTCATTGGCACGCGAACGTAGTAACCATTCAAACGGTACCTGCTTGAAGCGCAGGAGGGCACGCACTTTGACGGAATATGGCGATACTTCCATGCCAAACAGACGATACATAAGGGCTTCTCGCTAGGGATGACCGGTGGCTTGAGACTATTGGGTTTGCTGGCGTGATGGAATAGTCTTCCTGTGCCGCTCATCAATAACAACAAGTGCTCAAGGGAATGTCGAATGAAGCTCATGACTGCCGCTGTGATGGCGACCTCGCTGATTGCCGGCGCGGCGCAGGCACAGACCTTCTGTGTTTATGATCCTGCCGGGGCACAAGGCCCCAACGTAGCCTTTGCCAAGGATTACATATTGGCGGCGAAGTCTTGGGGCGTCTCGTTAACGCTGAAAATCTACACCGATGAGCGGGTTACTGCAGAGGACTTCAAGGCAGGGCAGTGCGATGAAGTAGCCGTTACCGGTTTGCGCGGCAGGCAGTTCAATCCATATGTGGGGAGTGTTGACTCGATTGGTTCAGTGCCCTCGTATCGGCATTTGCGGACGGTATTGCAGGTGTTGGCAAGCCCGCAAAGCGAAGCCAGCATGAAAAAAGGCGCGTATGAAGTGGTGGGGATTTTGCCACTCGGCGCCGCTTATGTTTTTGTGCGTGACCGAAGCATTAACTCCATTGAAAAGGCGGCAGGAAAGAAAGTTGCCGTTCTTGAGTTTGACAAGTCGCAAGCCAAATTAGTGCAGCAGATGGGCGCTCAGCCAGTATCGTCTGATATCACCAACTTCACCACGAAATTCAACAATGGCCAGGTCGATATCGTGGCGGCTCCCGGCATCTTTTTCAGGCCATTCGAGATGTACAAAGGGCTGGGCACAACGGGGGCGATTTATCGTTTTCCATTGGTGCAGCTCACCGGCCACCTGATCATTCGTAGTGGAAAATTTCCACCAGGCTTCGGCCAGCTGTCGCGTACATTTGTGCTGACGCAGCTTGATCGCACTGATGCGGTCATCAAGCAAGCGGAAGATGGTATTCCAGCAAAATACTGGCTGGATCTGACGGATGCGGACAAAGACAAATACGCGATGATGATGCGGCAGGCGCGTATTCAGCTGACCAAGGACGGCATCTACGATCCGAAGATGATGAGTCTGCTGAAGAAAGTCCGTTGCAAGCTCGAGCCGGGAGCCAGCGAGTGCGCAGACAATATCGAATAGGCGATTAGTGGTTGTTGGTCGTGAGGTCTGCGGCGGCGCGGTCGTCACGCTGTTTTCTGCGCCATTGCCATGGTGGCATGCGCTCATGCTCCGGCAGGGCCCAGAGGCCTTTGCGCTGGCGTCGTGCATCTGCTTCCAGTGGTAGCAGGTCAGTGCGCCTCAAATAGTCGCGATAGACCCAGGCGGCTCCACGCACCACCATTTCGGCATTGATGTCGATGGCATCCACGCTGACGCGACCAACGACGCGTCCATAGCGATCGGTATCAATCACGCTGACCTGAACATTATGGTTGAAGGCCAGACTGGCCAGCTCCTGTTTCGCACGCTGGCCGTAGGGTTGCATTTTCTCCGGTGTATCGATTTCTGCCAGTCTGACTTTCACGCGCGCTTTTTCGGCGGTCAGCAAGGTCAGCGTATCGCCGTCGGCAATGGAAATGACATAGCCTCGGATTTGAGCATCGGCTTTCGCTTGGAGGGCGGAGGGGGCAAGCCCAAGGGCAAGCATCAGAAAAAGCAGGCGATACATGCGGCGTCCTCCAGAATGCAAAAAGCCAGCACGAGGCTGGCTTTTTTTGCGACATCCCGAGCAGAGACTGCGGGACTTTGAATATGGTGGCTACGGCTGGACTTGAACCTGCGACCCCAGCATTATGAGTGCTGTGCTCTAACCGACTGAGCTACGTAGCCAAGAGGTCGCGAATCTTAGATTTCGAGTCGCGACCTGTCAAGGTTTTCAGGCCCTGATTGCAACATTCAGCATTTCAGACGTTGAAGCGGAAGTGCATTACATCGCCATCTTTCACGATGTACTCCTTGCCTTCCAGTCGCCACTTGCCGGCTTCCTTGGCGCCGGCTTCGCCCTTGTACTGGATGAAGTCGTCATAACCAGTGACTTCGGCGCGGATGAAGCCCTTCTCGAAGTCTGTGTGGATGACCGCCGCCGCCTTTGGCGCGGTGCAGTTCACCGGGATGGTCCAGGCGCGTACTTCCTTCACGCCAGCGGTGAAGTAAGTGTGCAGGTTGAGCAGGCCGTAACCGGCGCGGATGACGCGGTTCAGGCCCGGCTCATCCATGCCCAGGTCGGCAAGGAAGGCGATCTTGTCTTCTTCGTCGAGCTCGGCGATCTCGGCTTCCAGCTTGTTGCAGATCGGCACCACGATGGCCTTTTCAGCCGCCGCGAGATCGCGCACCTGATCAAGCAACGGGTTGTTGTCGAAGCCATTCTCATCAACGTTGGCGATGTACATGGTCGGCTTCAGCGTTAGCAAGCCGTAAGACTTGATGGCGAACTTCTCGTCGGCATCGAGATCCACGCTGCGTGCTGGCAGGCCTTCATCGAGGGCGGGCTTGATTTTGTCGAGCACGGCTTTGATCGCTAGTGAGTCTTTGTCACCGCCTTTGGCAAGCTTGGTCACACGCAGCAGTGCCTTATCCACGGCATCGAGGTCGGCCAGCGCCAGCTCGGTGTTGATGATGGCGATGTCGTCGAGCGGGCTGACGCGGCCGGCGACGTGAATCACGTTGTCATCGTTGAAGCAGCGCACGACATGGGCGATGGCATCGGTCTCGCGGATGTTGGCGAGAAACTTGTTGCCCAGACCTTCACCCTGCGAAGCACCGGCGACGAGGCCGGCGATATCGACGAACTCCATGCTGGTCGGGATCACGCGCTCAGGCTTGACGATGGCGGCGAGGGCGTCGAGACGGAGATCCGGCATCGGCACCACGCCAGTATTCGGCTCGATGGTGCAGAACGGAAAGTTCTCGGCAGCGATGCCGGCCTTGGTGAGGGCGTTGAACAGAGTGGACTTGCCGACGTTGGGCAGGCCGACGATGCCGCAGTTAAATCCCATGAGTGTTTCCATCCCGACGCCGCAGCGTCATCAATACATCAGGTCGTGGCTTTGAAGCCGTTAAGGGTGTTCATGACGCGGGCGAGTTCGCCGGCCATGATGGCGTCGCGATGGCGCAGTGCCTCATCGAGTGCTCTGTCCATTAAGTCTTGCTCGCTGCGCGGTGCCTTGTTCAGCACGAAGCCGGATACCAGCGAGCTGTCGCCGGGGTGGCCGATGCCCACGCGCAGGCGGTGAAAGCCATTTTGATTGCCCAGCGCACTGATGGTGTCACGCAGGCCGTTGTGGCCGCCGTGGCCGCCACCGGTCTTCAGGCGGATCTGGCCGGGGCTGAGATCGAGCTCATCATGCGCGATCAGAATTTCGGCCGGTGCAATTTTGTAGAAGCCGGCGACAGCCGCAACTGCCTGGCCTGAGCGATTCATGAAGGTGGTGGGGATGAGCAGGCGCACATCCTCGCCCTGATGCGAGATACGCGCGATGAGGCCGAAAGCTTTGCTATCAGCCACCAGTCGGGCGCCGAGCTGTTCGGCCAAGCGGGTGACAAACCATGCCCCTGCGTTATGCCGGGTGTCGGCATATTGCGCTCCGGGGTTGGCGAGGCCAACGATCAGTCGAATGGCAGTCATGCACGCAACTCTATCAGGCAGCAATACGATTCGGTAGGAACGAAAAACGGGGCCTGAGCCCCGCTTTTGCGTTTATCCAGCGGTCGAAGCTCAGGCGTCGACTTTGCTGGCGTGCACGTTGGCAACGGGCTGGTCGTGATCGTGACCGAGCGCGAGAACCGGAATTTCCACGCCGGCCGGCAGCTGCAGGTCGGACAGGTGGAGTGTCGTGCCGACATGCACAGCCGCCATGTCTACAGTGATGAATTCCGGCAGGTTGCTCGGCAGACAGCTCACTTCTACTTCGGATGTGAAGTGAGTGATTTCGCCACCTTCCAGCTTCACGCCAACGCAGGTGTCTTGGTTGATGAAGTGGAGGGGGATGTTCATGGTCAGTTTCTGAGCGGCGTCAACACGCAGGAAGTCAGCGTGCATCGGCAGGTTTTTCACCGGGTGACGCTGCAGAGCCTTGAGTACGGCCGACTGTGGCTTGCCATCGATGTTGATGGTCAGGATGTGCGAGTAGAACGCTTCGCTTTCCAGAGCCTTGACCAGTTCACGCAGTTCCAGGGTGATGGACTGAGCGGCATTGCTGCCACCGTAGATCACGGCCGGGACTTTCTGTTCCAGACGACGAAGGCGGCGGCTCGCACCTTTCCCTTCGTTCGTACGGGTTTGCGCATTGAGCGTAAAGTTTGCAGCGGACATCTTGTTTCTCCGTTGGGCCCCGGGCTTGCGACCAGCTCGGGGCAATCATCCGGTCATCGCGGCGCGATGCTCCGGTTTTCGCCCGGCCCGCAAGGGCTAGGCAAATGCTTCAGCACGAGGATCAGAACAGATCGAACATCGCGCTGATGGATTCTTCATTGTTGATGCGACGCAGTGTTTCCGCGAGCAGGGCCGACATCGATAGCTGGCGGATCTTGCCGCAAGCCTTGGCCTCGTCCGAGAGCGGGATGGTGTCGGTCACCACCAGCTCGTCGAGCGTGGAGTTACGAATATTTTCGATGGCCGGGCCAGACAGCACAGCATGTGTGCAATAGGCTACTACGCGACGTGCTCCGTGCTCCTTGAGCGCACCGGCAGCCTTGCACAGCGTACCAGCGGTATCGACCATGTCATCGACGATGATGCAGTCACGGCCACGGACTTCGCCAATGATGTGCATGACCTGCGATTCGTTGGCCTTCGGGCGACGCTTGTCGATGATGGCGAGATCGGCGTCATCGAGTTGCTTGGCAACGGCGCGGGCGCGGACCACACCGCCGACGTCCGGCGAGACTACGACCAGGTTCTGGTATTCCTGGCGCTCGATGTCAGCGAGCAGCACCGGCGAGCCGTAGACGTTGTCTACCGGAATGTCGAAGAAACCCTGGATCTGGTCGGCATGCAGGTCGACGGTAAGCACGCGGTCAACGCCGACGGTGGTCAGCATGTCAGCCACGACTTTCGCAGTGATCGGCACACGCGCCGAACGCACGCGGCGATCCTGGCGGGCATAGCCGAAGTAGGGGATGACCGCGGTGATGCGACCGGCGCTGGCGCGGCGCAGGGCGTCGGCCATCACGATTAGTTCCATCAGGTTGTCGTTGGTCGGCGCGCAGGTCGACTGCAGGATGAAGACATCCTTGCCGCGCACGTTGTCGTTGATCTCGACGGCAATTTCGCCATCCGAGAAAGTGCCGACATGCGCCGCGCCCAAGGGCACGTGCAAATGGCTGGCGACCTTGCGGGCCAGTTCGGGATTGGCGTTACCAGTGAACACGACAAGATTGGGCATGATGACGAATCGTCTCGGCCGGACAGAAAATGGCAGGGGCGGCTGGATTCGAACCAACGCATGGCGGGATCAAAACCCGCTGCCTTACCGCTTGGCGACGCCCCTATATACGGTGTGGTCGGAACAGTGTGTCCAGAGCGCGATGCGCAGGGGAGACATTCTGTCCGCGACTGATGAAGCCTTGAACCGGACTGGCAGCCAGAATCTTTGCGGCGTGATCGGCATCAGAGCAGGCCATAAATAGGCAGGCCCCGGTTCCCGTCATGCGCGCTGTTCCGTGCTGCGCCAGCCATTGCAAGGCTGCATCTACGGCGGGAGACAATTGCCGGACGACTTTTTCGAAGTCGTTTCGGGCGGCTCCCGCTGAGAAGGCGCGCAGTGTAATGGGGTCGGAATTTCGTGTCAATTCCGGATGTGAAAAAGCCGCTGCAGTTGAGATGTGAGCGTTTGGCGTGAGCACGACATACCAGGGCTCGGGTATGTCCACGGGCTGCAGTTTTTCGCCGACACCTTCGGCCCAGGCGGCATGGCCATGGACAAACACGGGCACATCGGCGCCGAGCTTGAGGCCAATATTCGCCAGTTGTTGCAAGCTGAGGCCGGTTTGCCAGAGCGCGTTCAGGCCGAGCAGCGTGGTGGCTGCGTCGGATGAGCCGCCCCCGAGTCCGCCACCCATGGGCAGCGTCTTGTCGAGGCGGATATCGGCGCCAAGCGGACATTGTGCGGCATTTTGCAGGGCGAGGGCTGCGCGTACGATCAGATTGTCATGGCTGGCAACGCCGGGAATGTCTGTATGTAGAAGAATCTGGTTATCGTTGCGCCGGCTGAAATGCAGGGTGTCGGCTTGGTCGAGAAACTGAAACAGCGTTTGCAGGTTGTGATAGCCATCGGCGCGGCGACCGGTAATGTGCAGAAACAGGTTTAGTTTGGCGGGTGCCGGCAAGCTGAAATTGTCTAGCCAGGCGGAATGCAAGTTGCTCATGGGGTCCCCGGTGTCCAGCTTGTTAGTGCCAGCAAGAGCCGCGTGCCATCTTGCGAAACAATCATGCGTTCGGGTAGGCGATAGCCTTGGATAAGCTGCTCGCTGGTAATGCGCACAGTCCAACCATATTCGTTGAACTCGCGTATGCCTTCTGGCGCGGCCAAGGTTGTCACGGGCGTGTCGCTATCCATCGGCCAACCCATGAGCCAAGTATTGAAGTGTGACAGCGGAACACGAATGCTGGTCAGTGCCTGTAGCAGGCCTTCGCCATCCGTGCTTTCGTGGCGACCGAACCAAGCATTTTCTAGCGTTACCGTACCGGCTCGACCTTCTAAGCTGGTATAGCCTTGATTCAAGGGGCCGGCAGCGTCGGCACTGAAGTCGTTATTGAGGCGTTGCCAGCGATAGGTGGCGGAAATGTTGTCGCCGAGGAATCGGATGGCGACTTTACCCTTGGCTTCCCAACGGCTGAGTTCGCGTGGGCTTTTTTCGGCAGGCGCAGCATTGTCAGGCGCAGGCGTAGCAACGGGTGTGACAGCGCAGGCACTAAGCAGCGCAGTAAAAATAAGAGCAGAGAGCAGACGCGGCATCGTAAAATCCCGGCAGGAGGCAGACTCGGCAGTCTAGCAAAAGCTGCGTGCAGATTTGTTTTTGTTCGCCCTATCCATCACAATTCGTGCGTTTTCAAACGGCTGCACACGCAGCAATGGTATTTTCGCGCGTCTCTATCTTTACGAGCGCTTTCCGGTGTTCCTGGGCAGGTCAGGGCGGCGGGCACACGACACAGGGTCGGGCATGGGGCTGCTGGCGTTCGGCATCAATCACAAATCGGCTTCGGTAGCCTTGCGCGAGCGCGTGTCATTTGCGCCCGAGGCTTTGCCGAGCGCGTTGATTGCGGCTTGTAAGCACACCGGCCTGCGTGAACTGGCATTGATCTCTACCTGCAATCGCACCGAATTCTATGCGGCAGCGGATAAGCCCGATGCCGCCGCGCAGGCATTGCTGCAGTGGCTCGCTGGCAGTCAGCAGCTGGCACCTGAGGACTTGCAGAGCGTGACCTACAGCCATGCCTCCGAACAGGCCGTGCGTCATGCCATGCGCGTGGCGGCGGGTCTGGACTCGATGATTCTCGGCGAGCCGCAAATTCTCGGCCAGATGAAGCTGGCCTATCGCGATGCGCTCGCGGCCGGCACGCTCGGCCCCGAGCTGGAGCGGCTGTTCCAGAAGACCTTCGCCGCCGCCAAGCAGGTACGTACCGATACCGCCATTGGCGTCAGCCCGGTATCCAT
>JACCDZ011257751.1_pt1 | contig 22605 bp, 22 predicted proteins | sample 7449551 | NCBI WGS metagenome assembly JACCDZ01 (sample SAMN15323452, study PRJNA562643) | freshwater metagenome | isolation source: river surface water | place: USA:Blue River Watershed | collected 2017-08-18 | reverse complement strand
TATAATGCATTCACCAGATAGATTTGAAACAGGTCTTAAAAGTTATATGTGGAAATATAACTTAGGAAATATGGAATTTCCAACATATTACAAAATTTGCGATTTAACACATGAATATATAGTAAAACTATATCCGGAAACTATCCAGTGCCGTAATTGTCATAATTTTCAATATAGTGGTGCAAAATTTACTATGAAAATACAAGATTATAAACCAACATCACATAGTTTTATTGATAAATATATGAATTGGTTTTTAGAATATAAAAAAGAATACTTTGGTATGTTTACATATCAAAAAATTGAAAAATGATCTTATTAAGCAAAAAATATTATTAAATATTTAATCTCATGATTTTACCATAAATAATTTATTCTTTTTTGCTCAAAGGTTTAATATCCTCTTCTTCAATGCTTCCAGTAGTAGGAGCGACCGCCTTGGTAAAGAAGTGAGTCTTCTCCATTTCTAAGCCTCCTTTGCTAAATTTGAATATATCGACAGCAAAATGAATTTCATTATAAAGATAAGAAGAATATATTTTATAAACATCTACTATGAGTTCATCTTTGATTTATAAATGTCAAGAATGCGAATATAATTCTGAAATTCCTTCCGAAGTAGCTAAACATAAAAATTCTGAGCACGAAAAAAGTAATATATGTTTTATTTGTGAAAAGGATTTTGCGCATACTAGTGCTTTATATAATCATATAAGACAAGTACATGAAGGAAAAAAACAAGAGAAGAAATATAAATGTAATTATGAAGGCTGTGAAGGTGGTTTTGTTTCTGACTTTGCTTTACAAAAACATATTAAGGCAGTCCATGATAAAATCAAAGATATCAAGTGTGATAAGTGTGATGCAGCATTTTCATCCAAACCAGAATTAAATAGACATATTAAGGCAATTCATGATAAAATTAAAGATTTTAAATGTACTGAATGCAATATGACTTTTTCCGAAAGCGGTGCATTAAGTAGACATATTGATACCGTACATAAAAAGATTAAAAAGTATGAATGTTCGCAATGCAATATGAAATTTACAGCTAATGCTTCATTAAAAAGGCATATTAAAAACGTTCACGATAAAATAAAGAATTTTAAATGCGAAAAAGATGGTTGTAAGTTTACAGCATCGACTAATAGTAATTTACAAGAACATATAAAACAAGTTCATGACAAAATAAGAAATTATAAATGTTCAGAGTGCGACTATTCTTCATTATCTAATTCTTCACTGCGATCTCATATTAAAAGAGTTCATGATAAAATAAAGGATTTTAAATGTTCAGAATGTAGTTATGCATCATTTGATTCAACTGGTTTAAATGAACATACCAAAGCAGTTCACGACAAGATTAGAGATTATAAATGTTCAAACTGTGATTTTAGTTCCTCTATAAAAGGCAATTTAGATAGACATATAGAAGTATGTACTGGGGAATTTAATGGAAGTCATGGAGAAAAACTAATTTTGGATATTCTTGTTAAATTAAGTATTGATTATGAATATGACTCTAATTATAATGGATTAAAAAATTATATATCCAATGGTTTATTACGATTTGATTTTATAGTTAATGTAAATAATAAAATAAAAATGATTGAATATGATGGTAGACAACATTATGAACTTGTCGTATTCGGCGGCAATTTAGAAAAAGCTAAAGAACAATTTGATAGGACGAAAGAAAATGACGAAATTAAAAATAATTATTGTAAAGAAAATAATATACCGTTATTACGTATTAGATATGATTTACCAAAAAAAGATATTAAAAAAAATATTATCAAATTTTTGATATCTTAAATTTTACTATAAATAAAATTTATTCTTTTTTTCTCAATGGCTTGATATCATCTTCTTCAGCAATGCTTCCAGTAGTAGGAGCTACAGCCTTAGTAAAGAAGTGCGTCTTTTCCATTTCTAAGCCTCCTTTGCTAAATTTGAATATATCAACGGTTACTGCATCATCGGGGCAGTCCTCTGGTGCGTAACTATCTTTGTTAACATCAAGCGCCCCCATCTCTTTGAGCGCCGAATTTTGTTCTTTCCACTTGGCAAAATATTCCGCATCAGGTCCATCTTCCTTAACATTCTGTTTCTTCTTTTGTTTAATTCTATTCTTAACAAGTTCGGCGCCCAATTTAGCATCCTTTTCAATCTGCTTAGTAATTTCTTCCAAAACAATAGTATTATCATTAAAGTATTTCATGGATTCCCTGACCTTTTCAAAAGGCGCGAAGAAATTCCATTTGCCACTATGTGCCTTAATGATATCTGTAATAACCTCGCTCCTATGTTTCTTTTGAAATTCTTCAGCCTCTTCTTCAGACTTATGCCATGAATATGGATTAATTGCAATATCAAAATCAGGCTTCTCACAGTAAAGATATTGTACAGCTTCTCTCAACTTATCATAATTACTCTCAAAATAGTTTCGGAATTTATGATAAATATCAACCGGAGGAATCATAGAGCAAGTAGTTCTCAATAAATTCTTATCTTCAATAGACCACTTCGAAAAATCCATGGTTAAATAATGTTGATCTGGTAATACCAACTTATCCGCTACCAATTTTTTAATATGTCCTTCACCTGCTAATTCAGATCCTTCTTTCATTTCAATTAATTTTTGAACACGGTCAAATTCCAACATTTGTTCCCTAAATTCGATATCTTTCTTCTTTAGATGTTCAATTGCCAAATTTGCAGCAGGAGTATTGACAACATTTCTTGACAAATCTTTAGGTTGAGGTTTGTAAGCTGAACGAACATGTTTATCGGGATTAAACTGAAACATTTCTTCCAAAAACTCCTTTACAATAACTCTCTTTTGCATCCAAGCCTTATTTTCTTCAATTTCTTTTTTAATTTTATCGGTTATATTCCAATTTTTATGGTACTCGTCAATAAGTTTTGGATTATCTACAAAATCATACACGGGAATTACAGGATGTGCGTCAGGAACACGCCATTCGTCTAGAGCACGATTCAGATAACCGATCATACCAGTCATTAACAATTTTTCCATATACTTTTCTTTCAAATTAGTAAAACTAAATGTAAGATAATTATCTGCTCCATCAATTGTACGACCATAAGGATTTAATTTTTTTCTATATTCAATCAATTTTTCTTCAGGCATATCAGCAATACTTTCTTCATTAAGTTCTGCTAAAATAGCCTCAAGATCTTGGGCAACCTTTTGTGATTCAGTCAAAGCTCCGGACATTTTTAATATAGTTTTTAGTGTATTTATCTTTAAATGGAATTAAAAAATATTTATCTTCAAAGTAATTAAATATATAAATATATAATTTTCAGAAAAATGAATAAAGATAATCAGCAAATAAATAATTCATCATATGAAACTATTAAACTAAGAAAATTTAAAAAAAAATATGTCGATACTTTAAGTTTAAACAATAAAGAATTAGAGAATTCTATAAAATCTCAAGATATATCACAATGGAAATATAGCTCGGTAGCAAGAAATAAATCTGTTCTTAATATTGCATATAATAACAATTTAGACACTACGGATTCTATAACTGCTGTATTTAAATTAAGAAAACTGCAGTCACATGAAGATGATGTCATATTTGCTACAGCTTATATATCAATTAAAAGTAGTTTGGATTATAAATCTCAAAAAGTCAAACCTATACTCAAAAAATCTTCAAAAGAAGTATCTTTAGAGAATAAGGTATATGTTAATAAAGTATCGTGTTCTGGAAGTATGGTATCAAAAGATGGTGAATATAGAAGTTCCATGCTCACATGGCATACATTAAAAGATATCATTGATTCGTCTAACAAAATGAAAAAGATATTTGAGTTTATAATAGATTACCTTAATATAGCATTTCTAGAAAGGGATTATAGTATTTTTATCGATTATTTTTATCCTATAGATCGTATAAAAAATACTTATCAATTTGAAACGGAACTTTTATGTTCATCAATTAAATTGGAACTATTTTCTATTACATGGTTTGGATTTATGTATGCATATTATTTTGGGTTTTTATCAAATAATCTTAATACAGATTTTATACATATGCTTTTACATTATAAGAAAGAAGATTTAGAGTTCTTTAAAAAAGTAATGTATTTATTTTCTTCTTCAGATTTAGATGAATATAGATATATAATAAGCAATGACTTGTTTTCTACAAAATATAATTTATATGAGAAAACCAAAATGGGTCAAAAAATTATTCCATTAAATCTTATTGAAGCACAGAATTTTTTCAACATAGAATATCATCCATGGAAAGAACTGGCTATAAATATAAAAATATCAGATCTTGTATTAAATAACGTTACGAATGGGTTTCCTATAAGTTATGATTGGCTTTTAATTAAATCTAATGAAAATTTATTCGATAGTAGATCTCAATATCAAAGATTGCATAGAAGCAAAGCTGCATTACGTATCGCAGAAATATTATCGCAAGCAAAATTATATACTTATTACAATATAAATGAAATTGATAGGCTTAACACAGAACAAGTATTTGATATAATGCCAGATAAGGAACTCTTAACTCCATGGTTATCCAATGAATTTCAAATTTTATATGATAAAATACAAAATTCTATAGACCATGCGAAAGAAAATATTATATTATCTAACGTAGCGACATCTTTTATGAGTGAATATGTGGGTAAAACATTTTATGATTCCATTATTATTTCCAAAAGATCAAATTTTTACAAATCATTATCAGGAAATATGTTTATGCTAGAAAACTTTAATATATTTACGAAATATATGTTTCAAATATGTTATAATTTATACTGTTTGAATTCAAAGTTGTATACTATTCATGGGGATTTGCATCTAAATAATCTTACATTAAATACAATTCTGTATAAAAAAAATGCAAAGATTGATATTAAAAATCCAAAATTATTGTATATATTTGATGAAGAAAATCAGTATATATTCGACCAAAATTTCTATGATATATGTCTAATTGATTTTAGTAGAGCAATAATACATCCTGATCATTTTGACTTATTCAAAAATCAGTATATTCCGAATTATGACATAATACATTCTAAGAAACAATTTAGTAAACGTCAAATTGATATGCTTTTATTGTTTTTATATTATATTAAACCAGAGTTCAAAGACTGTGATAATATAATAAGAAATGATATACAATATGGTTATGACAAGTATTTTAAAATACTGACTGCATTAGATTTATTGAATGTTTCTAGTAAAATTTTAAGTTTTATAACTAATAAAAAGAATAATGTAGGTGCATGCAAAGAAAGTATAAACTTATTGAAAAAACTCGTAGACTCTTCAAATAATATTATATCTACTAAATTAAATCAAATTATTAATGAAAGAAATTCCGATAATGTTTCAACAAATGATATAGAATGGCCGATATTGACTATAATAAAAGAGGTGTTCGAAGATAATCATGTCCATAACTATGATAAATCCAGCTATAATTCAATAATTGATATATATAATTTTAACAACGCGACGGAAAATACATTACAGGTGTATAGGAAATTTCCAGAAGAAATCACGGTTAATACATTGAAGAGTTCTGGGATCCCAGAACTCGAAAAGGATTTATATGAAAAAAGAAAATATTATGAGAAGAAAACAGAAAAAAATTTCAAAACAATAGATATTATTATAAAAAGACAGAGAGAAAAATATCTTTAATAAAGAATAAATATTTATTTTGATTTTTATATGACAAATAATTATTCTAAATGCCATTTAAAAAATCTAATATAAAAAATGTATGGTACTATAGAGACTACTCATAATAATATTTTATCAAAAATAAATAGTATAATAGATGTTTGTAAATTATTTGATGATATCTCAGATAATAATATTAATTCCATAATAAATAATATTAATACCAATATTACTTTAATAAAAGATAACTATGAAATGTCATCTATTAAACTTTTAAGCGATTATTTTTTGTTAGTTAATGACTATAACCAAAATAATTCATCAAAAAATGATTTTATTGAGAAAAAAGAAAAATATATACGGTTATATCAAACATTTATTAGAAAAGAAAATTTTTTAGGTAGTATTAACAAGATCATGGACTTATTAAAATTAAATATATTAGAATTTGATGATAAAATTTCTCAGAAAAAATTAAATGATATAAAACAAATAATAAATAAGTTTGAAAGTTCTTCTATAAACCACAAAAGTACTGAAGTAGTATATAATGTATGTTCTAACTGTAATAATATAATGAAAATATATTCTAATACTAGTGAAATAATATGTACTAAATGCGGGGTTACAGAAAATATATATGGTACTATTTTTGAAGACGAAAATATTTATAATCAAGAAAAAACAAAGCACGGATCATATGATCCATCAAAGCATTGTAAATTTTGGATAGAAAGAATACAAGCTAGAGAATCAAAAGAAATTCCAAATAAAATTATAGATGCTGTTAAAAAATGTATTAAAAGAGATAAAATTAGAGATTTGGAAATTATTACATGTGAAGATATAAGAAAATACTTAAGTCAAACAAAGAACTCTTCATTTAACGAACACGTACCTCTTATAAGAAAATTAATAACTGGAATAAGTCCTCCTCAATTAAATGATTCAGAACTACAATTAATACACGTATATTTTGATAAAGTCATAAAAATTTATGAAGAGATCAAACCAGACGATAAAACAAATGTACCATACCATCCTTATATAATATATAAAATAATAGAGCATATATTACAAAAAGATAGAAATACAAGATTGTATGATATTCTATCTTGTATACATCTCCAGTCAAGAGAAACTTTGATAGAAAATGACCGCACATGGAAAAAAATATGCGATAATCTAGATGGTATCAAATATGTACCAACAGATAGAAATAACCATATTGATGATTAGATTTATGATTATTTATCATAAACATCTAAAATAAAAATATATGCACTGTATCTTCTTGTTCATCATAACCACCTCTAGATTTTTTTTGTTTTATATCTTTTTTAATATATTTTTCGTATATATTTTTATAATTCAAGTCTTTTTCAATTTTTATAATATTGTATGGGAATTTTGGTTTCTTGTACGAATAATTTATTTCATTAATAGAAAAATACGCATTCATTTTTTCTTCTTCTGAATTCAAATTCACATTTATGAATTTGTCCATTTTATTAGTTCTATAATTTAGATAATTAAAATATTTTTACAATAAAAAATATGCATTTTTATATATACTATTTGACATAAAATATGGCAGGCATTTTGTTAGTAATACTATTTGTCTTAATTTTTCTTATGAGTTGTCAGAAAAAATCTGTTGTAAAATCTAAGTGTACATGTAAATCAGTTAAACCTGAATCGCATTTTACTGATATTGATGACGAAAGAATTGCCGTCGATAAATTAGATACTAAATCTCACGGAGGACTAAGAGAAATCGAAATGACTCCTGTCTCACGAGGAATGGTTCCTATCCAGAATCAACCAAATCACATTGCTAACTTGTGGAAATGTGATCTGTCACAATCGCAAGCAAATACAATGGTATGTGAAGAAGCTGACACACCGGTAGCTTTTGATTTTATTACTCCCGTTAGAGGAAAAGTTGTAAATATGGATGTCGACGAAGCATCAAACATGCAAAAAATTAGCAGATTCGGAAGTATTTCTTCTTAAATTAAAAAATAAACTTATAGTTTTTTATCGAAATAATTTTAATCAAAATCAGAATCATCTGATTCATCTACATTCTCTGAAGCCATTTCTTTATGGTCTTGAATAATGGTTTTTGATGATTTTTTATATCCATGTTCGTCATATTCATTATCATTATCGATAATTTTATGATTATTTTTTGTAATTTCCTGATTTTGTTTTTCTGGAATTAATTTTTTCTGTAGTTCAATCACAGCTCTCTTTTCTTCCAAAGATTTTTCAAATTCTTTTTTGCGCAACTCTTGTTCTTCTTTAATATAGTCGTTGTACTCTTTACAAATTCTTTCATAGAATTCTTCGGCAGATTCCGATTTAATATCGAGCGACTTTTGTTTATTTTCAATTGTATTATCCATATAATAACTTTCTCCTTCCTCAGGCATTTCGTTTAATCCTAATACCCTATATCCTTTAACAAAACTTCCTGCCCGATTTTTAGTAATGAGTTTGCTAATTTTCGAATTTTCGAACTGAAGTCCAATGGATTTTTTATATTCTTTATCTTCGGGATATAAACTTTCATGCCATCTAGAATATTTTTCAATAATAGTTGTCAATGGTGTCATAAGATCTTTATCTGTGGTTTTTACTAAACTACAGTTAATAAAGTTATTGATTTTATCCTGTCGATTTCTAAAATTTTCTGTCTCAATCATTATATTTGGATGAGGTACATTTTCTACTAATCCTCCGTAGTTTTTTTGCAGACTTTCATAGTAATATGAGAGAATGCTTAAAAATGCTGTTCGCACTTGAGGATTATCAGGCCAGGTTGAACCTATAGAAGGATCCGCAAGACGTTCATAAGGATTAGTTGAATCATAATTATCTACTCCCTTTTTGCAGAATTTAATTTTCATCTTTAATTTTTTTAAACGACGCCAAATACCATGATCAGTACCATTTACTTCAAAATCATAATTACTCGTGACCAAGTGATGGCAAGTAGGTTTAAAATTAACATAATCACCATAGTTTTTTCTTCCTCCTAAAGTTTCTTGGCCAGTGACTTCTTTTACTTTTGCTGTATTGAGTGATTCAGATTTTTCTGATTCAGAATAGTATGCAAAACGAGCATTAATCAATGACATAAGAACTGGTGTTGCGTTTTCTGAGTTTTTCTGCCGTGATGTTAAGAAGCTTAACGGCATTTTTACTGCATATGAACTCAATGTTTCTTTTAATAATTCAACTAAGAAAGATTTACCATTACTACCATTACCTACTAACAATAACAACAAACTTTCTTTCTTTTTTCCGTCTAAAGCAGATGCTAAATAATGCATAATGAAATTGAATGAATCTGGTTCATCGTCAGGAAATAAGTTTCTCAAAGTAATCAAAAGTTTCTTTGTAATATCATTATAAGGATTAAATTCTTCATAATCTACAGCTGTAAACATTGTAATACTATAGTCATGAAATCCTTGGATAAATTGCACTCTCTCTCCTAATTTTAATAAACCATTTCCCACACCGATTACTTCTGGGTCTTTATCTAATGATGAGATGAATCCCAATCTTTCAAAAACTTGTTCACATTCATGAATTATTCCATTTTTGAATCCAGCATCTCTTAATTTTTTGGAAGAGGTTTGTAGATTTTTCTTAACCATGTAATGATATTGCGCTTGATCATCCCCTTTTTTCTCTTCAAGTGTACCATCAATTTTATTTATAATCTTTTTTAGAAGTATTGTAAGAATTTCCGATGTATACCTCTTCAATGAGCTAGGTCCTTTTTGTTTATGAGATTTACGCCATTTATAAATTTCTCCTTTAATATGAGGTTCTTCTTCTGTAACAAATTCATACCATACACCACCTTCTGCTGGATCAAATGCATATTTATATCTTAAAGCTTTATGTAGAATTTGTGCAATATCGTAGTGTTGCAGATTTCCTTCTACTTGAATATCGTATATCTTTTTACCAACCATATCGAATATACTTCTACCCTTTAATTCTTCATATCTTGCTGGATTATCTAACTTTGCCCAATAATGAATACTACCGATAGATAAGTTATTCTTTGTAGTAGAACACGCCATATTCCAGAAGTGATCAAATGCAGCAGGATTATATTTTTCTAAACATTTTTGTGAAAATTTATCTGCTAAAGATTTGTAGCTTCTACTTGTATGAGATAACGCACATAGTACTTTAAACCATTCATCAAAATTTGTATATCTATGCGGACCTAAAGTATCCAGTATAGATTCTACATATTCGGCGTCCGGATCATGAATATTGAGGATGGATAGTTGACCATTAATGTTCTCGTTCAAATCTTCAAGATCATCTACTGCTTTTTGATGTCTTTTTAATTCAATAAGATATTTTTCTTTTATTTCATATTTTCTTTTATGAATTAATCTACCGCGTCTCTCTTCAACTTCCCAGTTAAGCGATAACTCTTGACAAAGTAAGTTTGGGGGGTTATTTACGAAATCAGCATTATCTATGGCAGTTGCAACGAAGTCTTCATCTAATAAATCCTCACGAAATATATCAAATACAAATGCTTTGACTAATATATATGGTGGAGTACCAGTCTTAGAATGACTTCCTAAGAAATGACATGGAACATGAGCAGAATTTGTATCTAAAAAATCTCTATAAGAATATCCCTCGGCGACTTTTACTTTCCTAAAACTACTTTTAAAGATATCTTCGTCCATACATTTTTGAATTATGAGTTTTTTTAAATCTCTTTTAATTTTAATACTTGGAATAAGTATGTGAAATCCATCTTTATAGCATTTTTTTTCATCATTGAATACTATTTTCGGTTTCTTTATAACCGCTACATAAATTTTAAAACTATCCTCTGTATATTCTGGCACAGGATTACTTAGATCTACATATTTTTTTATTATATTAAATAATTTATTACACACATCTTGTATAACACCATTATCTATATATACAGTATCATCTTTCTGAAATATATCAAAATCGACCATGATTCCAGAATATTCGAGCTGTCTTTCATAAAGCATCATTTTCATATTATTTTTTCGACAGATTTCCATAAATTTGAAAAATTTAGGAATTTTATCATCTGGGATATAATATGTCATTGCTCCAATTTTACTATGAAATAATGCGCATCTGTCTACTATATTTGTTTTTGGGTCTCCCTTCGTTGTAATAAACTCAGGGGTTTGTATAAATGTTTTAAGATTTCTGAACACTTTATCTTGATTTTCTTGAACACGAATGATAACTTCGTCCCCTAGAAAATCATTTGCATTATAATCGTTTTCATCTTCTGAATCCGAAAATGCTCCATTATATTTATTATTTGGTGACGTTACTTTCTCAGTTTTCGACATTATATCAAAAACCTAGTAAGTACACTATATATATTATTTTATTTCATTTTTTTATTTTTAATATAATTGACATAATTCGATTTTGGGGCATATCTCAACCATATTAAATGTTTAAAAAAAATAATTTGTTATCTTTAAATTTGAGTATTAATGAAAATTAACTTCTCCAAACAAAATATCTTCATTTTGTCGAATATGTCTACCGAATTTATCGATAATTTTGTTCTTTGCATCAATAATTGCTATTCTTACAAGTTCATTTAATTCATCATGTGAGATTCTTCCATGTTCTTTAATAATATTTAGTACATCAGCATAAGATGGCTCTTTATCATACTCCATTAGATATGCTACCCAAATAATTGATGTACCCAAGTATTCCAAAAACTTATCCAGATCGGCTCCTCCTCTGTTATCAAACATTTCTGGATCCCATTTAAGATTTAGGAAAAGGTTTAATTTATCTTTCACATTATTTCCATTTTCGTCAGATGCTTCGATTACTTTAACAGGCGAAGTTGGTTTAATCGATGGCATTAAGTAGTTGGGCAACCACTGGATGATTAATCTTAATACAAAATTTGCAAAAATTGTCAATTGCAAAAGCACCCAAGACCAAATCCACAATGCGCCTAAAAATATTTTTGTTCGATCGGGAATTTGGAATTCTTCTCTAAATTTAGTCAAAAATTTTTCACCAAACGTCATTATAATTTATATTTTAGTTTGTGTTTATATTAAAATTCTTGGGCGAAAAAATTGAAAATGTTATAAATTATAATCGTTTATCTTTATATATTCTATATATAGTATCAAATGCCACCAAAGAAAACTAAAAAATCTAAAGATGAAATCGTTCCTAAGTCAAAAAAATCTAAAAAGTCTGATGAAGTAATTGAAGAAGATAACGAAGACAAAGAAATAGATGATAATGAAGATGAAGAAATGGAATATGAAGAAGAGCAATTCTTCAATGAAGATTCATATAAAAATTTCATTAAAAAATATGATATTGAATTACTCAATCACGAATTATATACAGATAATGATATCCATAAAAAAGATATTGTTGTTCCAAATGATAAAAGAATTACTTCCGAAATTATGACAATGGCTGAATATACTAGAGTAATATCAGAAAGAGCAAAACAAATTTATGACGGAAGCCCTATATTTACATCCGTTGATAACGAATTTAATCCTATTAGAATTGCTGAAAAGGAAGTTCATGAGAAAAAATGTCCACTAAAAATTTCTAGATATATTACAAGGAATATTAAGGAAGAATTTGCTGTAAACGAAATGGTTCCTCCGTTTCAATAAAAAATTTAGTAAAATTATATTTTTTTATTCAACTGACTTGGAATAATTTAGAAATAAATTTAAATAATCATCGATAATTTCTATAGGGTGTTTATCAGTATTTTCATTTTTAGCGAGAATAGATTTTATATTCAAAGTAAATTCTAGAAATTTTTTTGTTTCATCATCCAATGGTTTATTTCGTTCAATAATATTTTCGGAAACCATTTTTACATTATTTGTAACATGGATTACATGACTTCTTAAAAATATACCCACTCCACCGATTTTATCAATGCAGTCGTTAATTATTCTAATGAAATCTGATACAATAAACACTGACATGTTTACTAATTCTTGGGTTTCTGTAAGAGATTTCTTTTTATTTTCAAGATAGTATTTGACGTATTCTTCATTATGATTTGCTAATACTTCATGACAGGTACAATTTTCGGAACAAGTCATTAGTTTACCCATTGCGATATAAACTTATAAAAAATCAATTTTTTTATAATGTTTTAGAATATTCCAAAAATATCTGCACATATTCCTTTGCTATTTTAGGGTCCAACTCTTCTTCGTCATGAATAATAGGATTTGCTACTAAATCTCTAATAATAAAGGCAAATTCTAAAAAGTTTGCGCAATTTTTATCCATTTTTTTATTCTCTTTTAGGATAGTTTTTGTAATTAATTCAATATTATTTTTAACTTTTATAATATGATGTTCATATTTTGGTTTGAATTGCGGAAATTCACTAAGAATAATTTCTATTATACAAGTAAAATCTGAGATCGCAGATATGGCAGTATTAAAAATCTGCTGCATTTCGGATAAATCTTTTTTTTGGTTTTCTAGATAAATCCCAAAATATTTATCATCGCATTCTGATAATAATTTATTATAGTCCATTTCTTATAAATAGATAAAAAAATCAATTTTTTTAATTTTGACTTAGGGTTTAGTTTAACCATCTTTTTTCACATTTTACGCATATGTTATATAATTTCATATCAGATCCGACACGAACTTGTTTTACAATTTTACTATCACATTTTGGATTGATACAATCTATCTTAGCTTTAATAGTCGCAGGATCTTTGGCAGCTTTATCCATAATCTTGTCAAAGATCATGACATCAGATTCTTTGATCCTTTCATGCCTCAAAGTGTCTTCATCGGTAGATTTGTAAGGAATTTGACAAATATTACATTTGAAAGCAAGCTCGTCATGAGCATATATAGCAACTAATAAATTATCACAGATCTTACAGAACTTTGACATTATATAATATTGGATATTAAAATTTAATATCCGATTATACTTTAATATCCGATTATAATTTAAAATAAATTCAATTTTTTGGTACTTTAAAATATACGCTATATACATACACAGGTTCTTTGTAATAATTATTAATTAAATTAGTTAAATTTGCCGTCCATATTAGATGATGTTTACGAGTATTATGAAAATGAGAAAAGTCAATTAATCCTAGTTTTATTAGTATAAGAGTAGTAAACTGCCCGCAGTTTGTCTCTGTAGTGAATCCTTCATTAAATAGAATTTTTTTAGATTCATTTGATACAACAGCGGGGTCATATCTCATATTTTCTATTGCATATTCTATAAAATTAATGAAGTCTTCGTTGATTTCTTTTGATATAGGCGTAGCCAGCTCTTTATAAAACAAGTATCCGCGATATGATGCCATTCTATGTTCCAAATCACATAATGCAATTCCGCTTGAGTATTCTTTAGGATAAAAGGGCATCGTCGCATAGTTAAAGCTTTCTATTATCATGGGAATGGAATCACTCGATTCTCGATATATTACACCTATATGGGTATAATATGAACCCATGAATAATTGATTAAAATTATCTAGTGAAGAAAATAATATAATATCTCCGGTTTTTACTTTATCTTTTATGTCTTCGTATGTGACTTTTTTATAATTAGGATGCCAAAATTTTATAACATAACTATACATGATAATTATTATTACAAATATTAATATACCAAATAACATTTTAACTTTTTTCTAAATGATGTCTTATAAAGATATCTAGAATACAATTTAGAAAAAAATAAAATTATTTTTCTCTCTGGAATTTATCAAATTCCAGTAGATCCAAATCCTCCATTTCCGCGAGAAGTATTCTCGAGATCATCAACTAATCGAACTTCGCAGATCAATATTTTTTCTAAAATTAATTGAGCAATTCTATCTCCTTTTTTAACTTCAAAGTCTTTATCAGAGAAATTAAACAAAACTACCCCAACATTTCCTCTATAATCTTGATCAATGACTCCCGCTCCTACGTCAATAAAATGTTTTGCTGCTAATCCAGATCTCGGCGCAACTCTACCATAATATCCGTCCGGAATAGATATAGAAATATCTGTTACTGCGATTGCTTTTCCCTTTGAAGGGACAATAATATCAACTGCGCTATATAAGTCTAACCCAGCTGATAAAACTGAACCTCTTGTAGGCAATATAGCATTGTTGGAAAGTTTTTTAACAAAAAGCATTTTACAAATTTATAATATTAAAAAAAAATAATGTTTATATGTAAATATATACTAATAAAATTTTTAAGATGACTGATTCCGACCAATCTCGAGATCTATCATTTATTATTACTATTATCGTCGTAATCACTCTTATAGCTGCTATAGCATATACTTTTTGGCCAAGTACTCCAGTTAAGGCAACTTCTCCATCTCCACAAGCTACCTCACAAGTTGCAGTACAAGCATCTCAACCGGCGATTCAACCAGCTCCTCAACCGGCGATTCAACCTGTAATAGTTTATTCTGACTGTGATTATAAAGGATCTTCTGCATCATTTTTACCAGGCACATATGATATTACTCAAATTAAAATACCTAATGATAGTTTAAGTTCTGTCAAAGTTCCAGCAGGAAGAAAAATTCAGCTCTTTGAGCATAATCCTGGGCAAGGACGAACCATTACTTTAACGCAAGATACTCCATGCTTAGTAAGCGCTGGTTTTAATGATACTGCTTCTAGTTGGATTGTCTCATAATAAAATTATTTGTCTCTTTACCATCTATCAAAAATAAGTCTGATTCTGAAATATTGAATTTAAAATACTTTTTTGGGATAGACTTATAAACCAAATCTCTATCGTATATATTATGAGGCTGGTTATATTTTTTTTCATCTTCAATAGTCTTATTTCTCACATCAAATTTATATTTAGATACAATATATGACTCACTAAAATTATATTTTCCATAACTTTCAGCAGTAGGTAAAAAATCTTTATATACTTCGTTATTATTGCCCTTATTATCACTATTATGAGAGTAATATCTTTCCGATGCCCATTTTACTAAATCCCTACAAACTAAATATGCCGTATAAAAAGAATATCCTCTTTTAATATCTTTAATTTTCATCAACAAAATATAATTTCCTAAAAGATACATCATAATGGGTTGAATATTTGATATGTAAATATTTGTATTTTCTATTTTATGAGCAGCTAATTTATGAAAATTCTCCATCAGTTCAAATTTATTATTCATTATTATTTTTCTGGGGAAAATTCCTAAAAATTTATTATAAAATCTAGTATCTTTTATTTCATATTTTTTCACAATATTTTCATACATTTCATGTATATTATCTGTAAATAATGTGATTCCATGTGAATCCATTGGTATTGTATAATATACATCTTCTTTAATAATTTTAAAACTACCTAGATTATGATAATTTTTAAAACCTAATTTTGTTGCTTTATCTACCCAATAATTTAATGCTGCAAATCCGGATATACATTGACTTTCGAGAAAAGAAATTGATATCTTTTCTTCATTTCGAAGTTCAACACTGAAATTCTCTATATTCAATTTTCGAAGAGGATAATATTGATATAATAGATCGTGTCTTGGCATATCTTTTTTTGGGCGTACCATCACTGTTTCGAATGGAGCATTTTCATATATATAGCTGAGTGCTCTATGTTGATCTATATATTGATAATGAGGATGTACTATTTTTAGACCCTTATACCATAATGTGGGAATATGATCTATGATGTTTTTGGGAACATATGTAATGTCCAAGATAACAACAAAATTTATTCTTACTTTCATGGTAGTAGGATGTAAGGCATTGATGACACTTATGCCTTTAAATCCCAATCTACTTAACCACTCCGCTACAGAATATGCATCTTGATAGTGAGTATCAGATATAATATCATAATCCGGAAGAGCCTCATCAGAATAAATACCTTTATGATCTTTTAATTTTAATGCATAATCTATTGCCATGCCTCCTACTAATATACGTTTTTCTCGTAACAAAAATTTTCTCACAACATTTAAAGCTTTTATTATGGTATCATAGTCTTTAGTTTTTGAAAATACTAAATTTTCATAAAATTTAGAATCTGCTTTATTAGATTTTTCATTAATAGACATTTATTTTAATTCCTTATATTTTATGGCTTTATATTTTATTATCATATATATTTTTTTTAGACGATGAAAAAATTGAATTTTATTTTAAACATAACTTTATTAGTAATTTACTATGCTTTGTAAAAAAGATATAGTCGATCAAGCTTCGTCTTATAAGAATGAAAGCAATGTTTTTGACAAAAATGCCAAACCTAAATGGGATGGAACATTGGAAAATTTGAAGATCACAAATATTAATATAAATCAAGAAAAAATATTGAAAAATATTGAAAACATTTTTAATGATCCTTTAGTAGATAAAAAAATGAATTTATTCTCTAGTATAAAAGAAGAAAAAAAAGAATTGATTAAGGTTGATTATAAATTATGTCCAGATTGTGATATCCCAGGTAAAATATTGGATACCATAATTATATGTGAGAACTGCGGAATAGAAAGAGATTGGAATATTCATCATGTAGATGGATATAATGCATCCATTGATCAAAATTATAACACTTCCGATAATTCATTTATTACATTCAATATAATAGGAGCGAATTCTTACTGTTATAATAAAAGTTTGTTAAAAACATGTTCTAATTATGTAATATACAGGAATAACACAAATAAAAAAGATATCTTAAATAGAATTTATCAACATGAAGGAAATATTCCTCCAAAAAATGTAATTAATAGTGCCATTGACTTATTTGAACAAATTAAAAACAAAGGATATGTATATCGAGGTGATGGAAAATTAGGTGTTATCGGGGCATGTTTATATTATGCGTGTATAATCAATAATCTTACTAGAACACCAAAAGAGATTTGTCATATCATGGACATTGAAGAAAAATTCTTGTCCAAAGGTGACAAAATTTTACAAGAATTGAATGAGCTGGGTGTTATATCTATACCTATCAATCATGAACCAATTGACGATTATATTCTTAAGTATTTCCATTTATTAGAAATAGATATGAAATATAAGGATTTTGTAACCCATATTATTAATAGGGCGGAAAAAAAACATTTACATATTAAAAATGAAAGCAGAGCTACAACTAAATGTGTCGGTATAATTTATCTATTAACATGCCGAGTTCCTGAACTTAAACATATAAAAAAAGAAACTATTGCAAAAGAATGTAATATAAGTAAAACGACATTTATTAAATACAACAATTTAATTATGGACAATTTTGATTTAGTAAAAAAATCATTCAAAAAATTTGGAATTTACATGCCTAAAGAATTCAAAAAATAAAATAATCTGATTTACAATATTCTTACTCCTTGCAATCTTATCAAAAGCTTAACTAACGCTGTTTTTTTGATATCTTTTTTGAAGTCTTTCTCTTCGAAAGTTTCTTTTTCGATGATTTTCTTATGACACGACCTCCTTCTGTTTTTGGAGAACATCTTTTGTCAATTACTAAAGAATCGCCTCCTATCTCTGCCGGAACTATATTTAGTATACATCTAGATTTTATACCATTATTCGGTAATATACACCCAGGTTTATGCTTTAATTCGACTGGTACATTATTTACACATCTAGCTCTAAACATTTCATATTGATCGCGTACTTCTTCATATGTCTTGTATTTTGGTTTCCCCAACATTTTATTCACATGATTATGTAAATCATAAATAAATCTAGAAAATGTTTCTCTATTTTTCATATGATTCATACTAAATCCGAGGTCTTTTAGATTTTTGTGTAAATTATAGCGAGTTATAATATTATAACTCCATATTATAATTTTTAAGTAATGTTTATATTATTTTCTATATTTTAATATTTTTGATAAATCTTTTTTGTTTGATATAATATATAAAATAATTATATAATGCTCAAATTTACAGATGAAGACTATCAGAGCGGAATGGGTATGCGTACTCAAATTTGGGGGCCATTAATGTGGTCTAGTCTTCATATGATTAGTTTTAATTATCCTGTAAATCCGACTGATGAACAAAAAACGGATTATTATAACTATATTCAATCATTAACTAAAATATTACCATGCAAAATGTGTAGAGATAATTTACATGGAAATTTGAAGAAGTTAAATTTTAATAAACTACATATGAAAAATCGCGAAAGCTTTTCAAGATTTATATATGATTTGCATAATACTGTTAATATTATGCTTGGAAAATCACAATATAATAAAACTTACGAAGAAGTCAGAGATGAGTATGAGAATTTCCGAGCCAAATGTGATAAAACAATCGGAATAGAAAAAGGCTGTGTTACTCCAGTAAATGGAATTAAATCCAAATGTAATATCAATATTGTACCAGACGATGGAAAGGGAGGTAGTTCATTTAATATAGATTACCGTTGTATGTATAAGTCTAAATATGGAGGTTCAAAAAAGAAATCAAAGAAAACTTCAAAGAAAACTTCTAAAAAGAAATCAAAAAAGTAAAACTAAACAATATTTATTATATTTCAAGATTTTGAATTTCTGGAATTAGTTTATCTATTTTTTCAAATGGTGTAATTATTTCCCATTTTATATTTGTTTCGTCAAAGTCATCATAATATAATTGTTTAATCATACAATATCCGATTATTTCTTCAGGCTTAATATTTAAAGCAGATTCTAGAACTAGTTTTAAAACTTTCATTCTAGTATTATGACTAATATCTTTTTTTATATTTTTAACTTTATATGAATCTGGGTTATATCTTATAAATAAAGTAGGGCGTCCGTTAGATTGAGAAATATTTATCATTCTAACACATTCACATTCTTCAGGATTACCATTATGTTTATTTTCGTCAACTTCTAAATCAATTATACATGATTTATTATTTGATTCAAATGTAAAATCTGGTCTATATTTATCTCCACATTCTATATAATTAACTGCTTCATCATATGTTTTATATTTGAAATTATTTACATCTAGAAATTTTTTAACTTGTAATTGTTTTCCAAGTCTAAATTGATTAAAATGGTTTGGATCGCAATAAGTACATTCATTATTTTTATTAAGAATATTTGGTAGGTTACAAGATTTACAATTTTTCTCAACTATATTAATTTCTCCATCTTCTTTATGAGTTTCACAATGTATAGCTTGTTTATTATTTAAAGCATATAGAGCTATTTCATTACATTTTTTTTCATTACATTTAGATTTAGGTTTAATCATCATACCTTCTTCTTTATGTGTAGCACATTTGGTAGGAGAATTACCAGGAATACCATAACTAGCAGTTGTTTTACAATTTTCGCATTTCTTATGTACTACATCTATCATATCAGATTCTTTATGTTCAGAACAATATAATCCATTTTTTTCTCCTTCATGATTAAAATATGGTATTTTATCACAATTTTCATATTTGCATTTTTTAGATATTACATTAGTCATACCAAATTCTTTATGTTCTGAACAATATAATCCATTTTTTTCTCCTTCAAAATTAAATACTGGATATTTATTACAATCTTCATGTTTACATTTTTTATTTTTTATATCTATCATACCAGATTCTTTATGTTCTGAACAATATAATCCAGTTTTTTCTCCTTCAAAATTAAATACTGGATATTTATTACAATCAATTTCTTTACATTTTTTATTTTTCAAATCAATCATATTTTCTAATTTATGTTCATTACAATACTCTATATTTTTTCCTTCAAATCCAAAACTAGGTCGTTTATTACAATCTTCATATTTACATTTTTTATTTTTAATATCTATCATATCTTGTTCTTTATGTTCTAAACAATATAATCCAACCTTTTCTCCTTCAAAATTATAGTTAGGTATTTTATTACAATCTTCATGTTTACATTTTTTATTTTTAATATCTATCATATCTTGTTCTTTATGTTTAGCACAATATAATCCAACTTTTTCTCCTTCAAAATTATAGTTAGGTATTTTATTACAATCTTTATGTTTACATTTTTTATGTTTTAAATTGATCATATTGTCTAATTTATGTTCTGAACAATATTCTGCTTTTTTACCTTCATAATTATAACTTGGTGTTTTATTACAATCTTCATGTTTACATATTTTAACATTAAGATTAATCATGTTCTCTTTTTTATGTTTAGAGCAAAATTCAATAGACTTTCCATTAAATCCAAAACTTGCTCTTGTTTTACAATCTTTTTCTGTACAGTTACGCATTATTTTTATATTGAATAATTTCTTTAAATAAATTATTCAATTTTTTATATTATATAATATATAGTTAATACCATTAAAATGCGAATTAAGAAGAAAAATATTACATTTACTATTGATCAAACTCGTAAGGTATCAGATATAATAGTATCCATTAGTATTAAATTTGATAGTATTTGCAGTCATTGTTTAAATTCTTTAAAATCAAATTGTTCCTCTGATAATATATTACATGAGGGTGCTGAATCTGCATGTTTAGCATATGCTTTATTCGAATCAATTCAAAGTAAATTAACTTTTTCTGCGTTAGAGTTATTTAAAACTAAAGTATCCAGTTTAGAATGTTATGCTATTAATAGTTATTTTACAATTACATTTAATACACAAGGAACTATTTCTAGTTTAAGAAAAGTTTGTGGTATCGTTTTATCAACATTTAATCCAATTAAACTATATGCTAAATATAGTGAAAATATAAGATTCTTAAGTAATAAACCTGGTGATCGTAATGAATTTAACTTTTTAGTTAAAAAATTAGGAGAGTCTATTAAAAAAGATATTTATATAACTACTATAGGAAAAATTAATTTTACTAAAGATCGTGTAGAAGATGCATTGGATATTATATTTAATAAAATACCGGATATTGAATTTCCATCCGCTAAAGAAGTAACAAATCTTACTAAACATGAAAAATATAATGAAAAATATTATATCATAAAATGTACCGGAATTACAGCAGTTAGTGTAGCCGATTATATTAGAGCAAATGGTAATGGTATTAATGTCTCTGTAACTAATAATGGAGTTGTAATATATAATACCTTAGCAGAATCTAAAGTAAATCAACTAAAAGATACAAAGCGTATAAAAGATTATGTTGAAAAAAAATACGATAAATTAGAAGATAGAGATGAATTTACCGCATTGTTTTCTTATTTTGCTTTAAGTCAAGGATTTGCAGATTCTTACACTTCTGCCCAAATCATAACCTCAAAACTCAAACCAGAACAACTCATCGAATTAATTAAAAAAGCATTATAATTTTATAAATGTATATTGCAATATTAGTAATAATTTTTGTATACTTTGCTTCTACTCAAGGATTTGCTGATTCTAATACACTTGAAAAGATAATCAGTGCTAAATTAACACCTAGTAAACTTAAAGCAGAAGTAACTAAAGTCTTATAAAAAAATTGAATTTTTTCTGGGTTATAAATGATAGAACTAGATTTGCATTTCAATTTAAATGATAAGGCAGCATTATCTGATGTGGCAACAAAAATATTCAGCATGTTTGATGAGATCAAGGTTGTAAAACGACAAAAACCCAAGAAAATAGAAATAAAAAAAGAACTTATAAAAGAAGAACAAAATGATTGTGTTATTTGCTTGGATAAAAAAGGTAACAAAAAAATTATGTTTGAATGCGACAAGTATCATCCTATATGTGATACTTGTTTTCATAGTTATTATGAAAAGAATGCGTCTAAAATTACTTGCCCGTTATGTCGAGCAGAGCTTCTTACTGAGTTCAAAAATCCCGAAGATATGAGTCTATGGGAATTATTACATATCAATATTAAAAATATCGATAAAAAAAACAT
>JACCDZ010691354.1_pt1 | contig 22609 bp, 22 predicted proteins | sample 7449551 | NCBI WGS metagenome assembly JACCDZ01 (sample SAMN15323452, study PRJNA562643) | freshwater metagenome | isolation source: river surface water | place: USA:Blue River Watershed | collected 2017-08-18 | reverse complement strand
TTTGATTTACAGTTGCCAAGCCGCCTTCCAGCATCCGCTGACAAATGCTCAACACATCCTTGGATTTCATCGTCCCCTCTAAGTTTCAGAAACATAGGTTGCAAACTTTTGAAATCCGTTATACAATCGAACAAGCCGCCGCTTGGCTTAGTGGCAGGTTCCGTGTAGCTTCCTTCCAGGCGCCCGATGCGCACAACACACAACAATAATCGATTGATTCGAGGGACATGGTAACTCGGGTCAAAAAGTTTGCAATATGTCCCCCTCGCATCGTCACAGCAGAGCATGCACCACAGCCCAGGGCCGTGATCCACGCAAAGGTGCGGTTTGTTTGTCTGAGGCCATTCGGGACGTGCTTGGCGAGCATGACATACATGTCGACAATGCCATAACGTATTGCCTTCATATGCAGCTTTACGGAAGATGGAAGCATGCATGTGCGGTGATCAGGCAAGATGATCCCGCGCATCAAATGCCAGACAAGAAAGAGGTTCGGACGCCTTTTGGGTACAGGGCATGCAAGAGGTTGATGCCTCGGGAGTTGGCCAGGGAGAAAATGCTGACTTGGATTCCATGGGCGATCCGACAGGCGCAACGCGACTTTGCGAATCTTGCTGATGTTTTGGTGCAAGGAGGAACGGCCGCCGCTGACGATGTGGGGCAACTGCCGGCAGAGGATGTTACGGAAAACGAGGACGATGTTTTTGGAACTGATGACGCGTGATTCACGCGAGCCTCGGCCTCTTCGAGCGTGGCTCCGCGCCCGAACACGAACGCATGTACGAAGTCAGCCTCTCCATCCAGCTCCGCAGCCAGGACTAGCCCCCGCCATCCTCTAACTTGTTGGTGTCGGTGTCGAGGGATATTTCTGGGTGGCGCAGAATGTATCGACGCATGTTTTCTTATAAAACTGTGGTTGATAGATTCTTGGTAGATTCCGAATCATTACGCGAGGAGGTAGCTACAAAGAAGCATTGCATCGTCGAAGAGACATGTAGTATGGAATGGGCATGATTAGAATATCACTTGAAATAATGGAACTTTTCTTACATGCTGCCACTTTTATGATCTTGAATCCTTTGTACATGTTGCGGACTTGTGGACAATCATCGTACGACAATACCCATGATGTGCGAGATTGAAGCATTTTCCGCAGTAAACCGTGGTCAAAGCCTTTGTGCCCGTTATATTGTTTACGTGCCGTGAAGTACGGTGGATCCAAGTAAAGCATAGCATCCTTTGGAACTTTCATCAAGAAATCATGAAACGGGAGGCAACTCAAATGAGCATGTTTGACAGGTATCGCGTTTGCAATGTATCGCATGGCGTCCATGTTGTGTATGCGTTGGCGTTGAGAAGACAATCCACTTCCCTTCACACACGAATGGTTGAACGATGTGTACCACACCAAAAAGTACAATGCTCCCAACTTGAAGTTTACACGCGAGCTTGGATACATCGAACGATGCAAAAGGGAACTTTGTAAACTATTGAAGACGTCCTTGGTCAACACCGGTCCTACACTCGTCACCAATGTTTGAATTTCGACGTGCAGCATTTTAAAATCTTTGGATACACAACGGTAAAAATTGATCAAGCCAAAATCAATATCGTTCGCAATCAATCTGTTCGCGAAGTTTTCCATCATGTACTTTTCAACGGCACCTCCCCCCAAAAACGGGGAGTACAAATCGACACCACGCCTTAAGTATTTGTGTATTGCATCCACCACGTTCTTTTTGCCGCCAGGGTAAGCCAGGAACGGCGAAGGTTTGTGACGCATTGCCACGTTTTATCTATGCAAACACGCAAACCCACTTGCCACGTGCATTGGTCGAGGCACGTGTGTTGGCAAATCCCTCTGAAACCAATTTGGTGATCGCTGAACCATAGAAGACTTCGTACTTGTTGACATTGGAGCCGTTCTCTGCCCTGTTCTTCCTGATCAACTGCATCTCGAATGCCCATTGAACAGACCTCATCATCTTGCTGAACTGGTACAGGTTCCAACTATTCTGGGAACCTTTGTGCTCCACCATCATCTTCTTCAAAAAATCCACCGAAGTCCAGTCACCCAATTTGCAAATTGCAATGTTTTTTGCGGTGTCCACTTCAATCGTCAGACGCGCCCTTGTGGTACCTGCAATGGCTTGTTCTTCGACCACGTCGACTCTCACGGTGTTGGTGGCATCGATGATAACCTTGCAAACACCCCACCTTCTCACGATGACGCCAATGGCGCCAGCTTTGTTTGTGAGCCACTGAACAACGCTCTCGGAATCGTATGGAGATGACAGGCAGATGGTTGAAACCGCAAACTCCACCCCTTGGTCTGCCACTGTTTTTGAACGCCTCGATTTCTTCTTAGCAGAAACAACGTCCTTTGGAGGAGTGGCGTTGGGACGCTTGTTTTTCGCCGTGTCGGCGGTACGTTGTGGAGAGCTGGTGCGTGGGGCCGAAGGAGGCACGAATCCTTCCTTGAACAGCTTGCGCCTTGCAGCCTCCATGTGTCGCTCGATGGCGGCGAAGGCGCTCTCGAGACCTGTCATAACCCTGCGATGAGGCCGAACGCTCCCTCCGGAGGCTGCCAAGTCCCTCAGTGCCAGCTTGCGAGCCTCGATCAAACTTGCCATCGCCGCGTCGGACCCTCCTTTGTCGGGGTGCCTCTCGAGAGATAGTGTTCTGAACGCATGCATCACGTCGACTTCTGTGACGACTCGAACATCGCTCAATTTCAATTCGGTACACCAAGCGTCACGTTCGGCTTGAGTGACGGGCTTCATATCTGGGGCGACGCGCGATGACTGGGTTCCCCTCTTCTTTCTCAAAAAATATGGCGAGTGTCCCTTTGTGGCGCTTGGTTTTATACAAAACAAGCATCTGTCAATCGAGAAGCGTGTCGTTGCAGACGAACAAACCTGGATTTCCACATCCGGATAGCAAGGTCCAGCGCCGGTGTCAGACGGGGTTCCACGTGGATCTGCGGTGCCGAGTAGCTTCTATGAAGCTGCCCTTGAGACAGGATGGTTTCGAACGCTTCCTGGCAGGTTCCCACCCGCCGATTCGATTCGAGAAGCGGTCATCAACCTTGGCCTCTTCTTTTCGCGTGGCGGCTCCACGTCCGACTCGGTGTGACTGCTGCACCGCATGTCCGCAGTCAGCCTCTCCATCCAGCTACGCAGACAGGACGAGGAGGAGGACGAGCCCCCGCCATCCTCTAACGACTTATCGGTGTCGGTGTCGAGGGACAGCGCCCCCAGCTCCTCGAAGCCCCACACGTAGGAAAGCACCTGCTTGCGGACGGCCTCTTCCACGTGCGGGTGCGAGAAGTGCGTGCACAGCAGCATCAGGTCCACGAAGCGCTCCTCGTCCCGGTCCCCCGCGTGCACGGGCAGCCACGTCCCGCGCGCACGCACCACCCTGCCAAAGTCGTTCCACGCCCGATCCGCGTTCGCCAGCCTGCCGCCGCACATGGCCCGCGCCATCTCCACGGGGTCCGCCTCCTCCTCTTCAGCGATCAGCTCCAGCAGCACGGCCCCGTTTTCCGTGCGGGCCATCGCCTCCCTCGGGCGCATCCCCGGCATCTCGCGGGGCGCGTCCACCAAACCGAGCAGTGCGGCCCTCCAACGCGCCTCGCAGTCGCACCCGCACCCCGCGCGCCCCCGCGGCGTCCTGCGCAGGCCCTCTCCGCAGAACACGCACGGCATCCCGCCCATCCGCATGTCCTGGAACAGCTCCTCCAGGCGGTCCGCGTCCTGCAGGCGGCCCATCACGTGCTCCAGCACCTCTGCGTCGTCGGGCTCTCCGCGGTCCCAGAGGCACTCCGCGCTCCCGCTGGCCGGGTGGATCCACATGCGCAGGGGCGACCACGGGGGGATGCAGGTGACGCGGTGGAACGACGCCACCACACGGTCCTTGGTGTCGTCGTAGCCGATGTCGATCCTGCGGGACAGCGACGCCTTCTTCTTCGCCCCCGCCCCCGCCAACTCGAACACGTGCCGCGGCGTGAGCGTGACCACCGTCGTGGAGCCCGTGGCCTTCATCGCCCCGAAGAACCGCAGGAAGCAGGAGCGGAAGAACGTGGTCCGGCACGGCACGCGGGCCCGGTCCTCCTCCGCGGTGCGTATCCTGAACTCGTCGGCCCCGCCGGTGGCCATGCGGCGCTCGCTGGCGGGCGAGAGCGCCTTGTGCGGCGGGGGCCGCAGACCGTCCACGAAGGCCCGCACCGCGTCGATCAGCCGCTCCGCCGCCAGCCGGCGCCTCCCCGCCCCCGGCAGCAGGATCCTCTTCAGGTTGGCATGCAGCGTGGAGTCGGCCCACTCTTCGAGCGCGTCCAGCCCCACGTAGCGCACCCTGTCCCGCAGGACCGCGACCACCGGCCCGCGCGTGGACGCGGAGAGAAGGCTGCACCTGGTCAGCTCCTCCACGAACCCCCGGACCTCCTCCGACCGCAGCAGCACGTCCCCGTCCGCCTCCAGCACGTTCTTGCAATGGAACGTCGGGGCCACGGGGCACAGGCCTGCCATCAGGTGGCCCAGCGCGAGCATGCCCAGCCCCTCGCTGCAGAGCAGGTCCCGGGCGAGATCCATGTCCGCCGCCGACGAGTCCGTCTCGAGGAGTGAGGCGGCGTACGAGTCCATCCACGGCTCGTAGTGCGCGTGCCCGGGCCTGCAGCGGGCCACGAACTCCCGCGCCTTGCGCAGGAACCACGAGAAAGAAGAGCAGAAGCTCAGGTCTCCCACCGCGCCGCAAACGGCGTCCAGCGCTTCCGCGCCCCTCCGCTGCTGGGCCAGATCCAGCAAAGACGCGACCAGCTCGGCCCTCTCCACGGCCTTCCCGTGCTTGGGGACGAACGGCTGCGGAACCTGCAGCAGAAGGGAGGTCGCGCGCGACTTGACCAGAAGCGTCATCGCGAGAGTCGACCCGTGGAATCAAAAGGAATGCGGTGGGCCTCGAGGCTGTGTTGTATTTATTATACGCGCGGCGGAGTATGATAGCAGTACTGCTTTGCACTTGGATGGTGGAATTCAGGAAGATGATATGGATTGATGAGGTGCGAACGAAACAAGAAGCTTCGCGGCAGCTGCTCAAGTCTCGGTGATGCCAGCTTCCCGTCACAAAAACGCAGGGACCAGCTGGGAACACCGCGAATCAAACTTCATAAAGCGTCGGGACCTACGCCTAATCCAACGCACTCGAAAGTATATAACAATGGCAACGCAAAGCACCTCCATCCCTCTGTTGGTCGACCACCATCTTCGTGCATCGTCCGAGACCCAATCAAGAAAAATGGCAGAGCAAAACCGACTCTTGATGATCGAGCTGGAGGCCGAAAAGAAAGCCCGCGTAGCCTCTGACGCCAGGGCGGAAGCCGAAAAGAAAGCCCGCGAAGCTTCCGACGCGAGGGCCGCGGATGCAATCGCAAGGGCGGAGGCTGCGGAGAAGGAGTTGTTCCACGCGAAGCGCGCCCTTCGCTTTTTGGCCGAAAGGTGCGTTTTATCTTTCTCTGCCGCCCTCCCCGCTACCAGCTGCGCCGTGCAAGCCATCAAGTGACGGTTTCTGACTGTTTTCAGGTACAACGAGTCCGCGTGGGTAGGGGTTTCCGTGGAAGACAAGGGCGCCATTCGCGAGTTGTTGCGCGCAAACGATTGGGCCGCTCCCCACACGACCGACCTCCGCATCAACATCCCGCCCGGGATGACCGAGGCCGACGGCGTTGTCTTGGTGGACGCCGTGCGCACTCTTCGCGACTACGTAGGGCTACGTGCGATCCAGGGCGGGAGCCTGAACAACTACGAGAGGACTCGTCAAATGATGATGTAACTTTTTTGTGATGCGGGGATACGCGTTGTACGTTGTGGGATGTGGGAGGGATGTGGGGGAAACCCGTTGTGCAGCGATGGTCCGTACAAATCACATTCGGCAGCTTCTTGGAAGCTGCTCTCCGTCGATGGATTTTGTCATATTTTGCAAGCCTTGCGACAATTAATAATTATGCATCGATGACGATGGTTTCTGCTTTCTTTGCAAACTTTGCAACTTGTACCAATAATAAAAGCAGACGAAAGAAAGCATCACTTGCCAGTTCTACTCGCTGACACACTTGTCTCATCAACCAAGCGCCTACCAACCAAACAACACGATGACCGGTCAAGAAAGCACCAACGCACCGGACAACAACAACAACACTGCAACGCATCCCCCCCAAAAGGACGGACCGCGTTCGTTGCACGCGAAGAAGACCGGGCCGATCAAGAAGCGGCCGGCCTCCTGCTTCCCTCCTCATCACCCGCCGGAGCCTCGACAGCCGATGTGGCTCCCGACGCTCCCCGCCGGCACCAAGTGGACCCCCGCCCCCACGATGGCGGCCGGGCCGGAAGCCGCGCCCAAGCCCCTCCAGATGTGCCTGGCCCTGCTGGGAGCCCACGGCAACGACGTGCAGAAGGTGCTGGACGCCGCGCTGCCCGACCCCAAGTCCCGCCTGGACGCTCTGGTGGACGCGGTGACGAGCCATGCGTCCGCGGTGGCGGAGGAGGGCGGCGGGTGGCTGGCGATCCGGTGGAACACGCGGTCGACGCAGGCGGACTTTTTCTACTGGCTGTACGCGCACGCCGGCCTCAAGGTTCCCATGATCAGCGCCGCGGACTTTTCCAAGGTGGTGGTGGCCAAGGGGGGCCCCTCGGACGCGTTGCCGCACCTGCTGTCCAAGGGGGGCGGCTGCAGCCAGCTGACCACGGAGATGGGGTTCGCGAACCTGCTGTCCAAGGCCACCGGAGGCCAGCGGGTGCTGAACGTGCGCACGGCCACCGCGTGGCTGCACGTGGACGTCACCGACAAGTTCCACGCCTTCTTCGTGGCCGGGAACGGCGTGGGCGACGTCGCGATGCAACGGACGGGGGCGGTGGTGTCGTGCGTGAAGGAGGAGAGCTTCTCCTCGGGCGACGAGGAGGAGGAAGAGGAGGACGAGGACGATGACGACGTGGTGATAGTGGGCGAAGAGCGCAAGTCGCACGTGGAGCCCCCCGCGCCCCCCGTGGACCGCGCGTATTTGGACGCCGCGATGGGCGACGCACGGGATGCCATCATCAACGCTGTGCGCGCGGAGGTCGCGGCCGCGATGGCGGAAGAAAAGAAAAAAAACGGGAAGAGGCGCCGTGAGGAGGAGGAGGAGGATGGAGGGAACGGCGGGAACGGCGTGCGAAAACGGAACCGAGTGTGGACTGCCGTGCGTTGCACCGCGAAGCTGGTTTCCGTTGCGGCGTGCAAGGCGGCGACCACCGTCGCGGTCCTGCGTGCACTCGTGGGTTTGGTTGGATTGGATATCGGATCCAACGCGTGTCCACGCGTGTTTCCCGCGCTGCAGTAGTGACCCTGTCGTATTCACGGGTTGGTTTGAAAGACGAGAGAGGACTCGTGAAATGATGATGATGTAACTTTTTGTGTTGAGGCGAAAACTCGCTGTACTTTGTGGGATGCGGTAGGGATGTGGGGAAATACGGTGTCGCCGGCGGAGAGTGGTGCATCAAAACCGCCCTGTGAAACTGGAGATCAATTGAAAGCACCGTATCAACAACACGTGATGAATCTGCAGCTGTACGCACCACTAGACCAACGCGTGCATGCATGCGATGAGTGCATCAAAGTTCTTGCGACGGGAAAGTGGTTGGCACGAGTATTCGAAAATCAAGCTTGTACAAATTCTTAGTGAAGGGAGTGGCTATGGCTGGGGGGATTCACGTGGTGCGTGGATGGAATACCCGATCGTCAAATCCGAATGCGATCATAACGGTGGGTGGATTTTACATGACGAGAGGTGCTTTGAGGCGGCAGGGGCCCCTCCGGGGACGACTGCTAGCGGCTACAAAGAGGATTACGGTTCGCACTGGCCGTTGCAAGGGTCTCCGCAAGTGTACGATGATTGGGTTCCTACGTACGAGACGTGTGTGAAAAACGGAGACCGTGTTGTAGCCGTCGCGGATGTTGTGATGCCTCACAAGGGTGGCATAGTTCAGGTGTGGGAGGTCACTCACACCCACGCATTGACCGCAAGAAAGGTGAAACTGATCCAGGAAGTCCTGGGAGATGATATCGCGATCTACGAAATCGAAGCAAGCTGGATCATGATGCAAGACGTGCATGCCCCGCCCCAGGACCTTTACAAGGCAGCTCTAAAGGCAGCCAAGGCTCACGGTCGGAAAGCGTACCAGCCGGTGCGCGACAAGCCTTCGACGCAAAACTACGCCACCGACTGTATTTTCTTCCGACGCTCCGACGCCCCCACCCACCAGGTGACGGATGTGTCCAAGAGGAATGCAGAAGGGCTCACCAAGGCGTGGAAGAAGAACTTGTTTGGGCGTGCCTGAGACAGATTGCTTGATCCGGGGCAAATGAAGCTAATTGAAGGCGGCTCGGCCGGTATATATTGTGTGCATAGCCCGTGGGTGAGTGCATAATTCCACGATCATCATCATCATGGGGGCCACTATCTCTGCCTTCCGCAAACAGTTCCTGGACACCAGCGGGCTCTCCCGTCGAGCGACCGCGCCCCAGCGGCTGCCGGAGTGGCGGGGGATGGACGCCGTCTACTTCCCGCGCACGGGTTGCTCCGAGGTGGAAGTCCACCCGCACTTCTTCCCCGGCATGGAGGCCGTGGCGGAGGTGTTCGAGGAAGCGCTGGTGCAGGGCCAGCGGGCGGCGGACGGGTCCCCGCTGGACGCGGTGGCCATCTCCGCACGCATCCCCATGCCGTCCGCGTGGCCCTTGGGCTCCAAGGTGGTGAACGCCTTCCTCGAGGGCGACCACATGTTCGTCAAGGTGGCCGTCCCCACGTCGCGGGCCGGGGACGCCTTCTACCCCGCGGGCAAGTGCGTAAGGTCCTCCGTGTGCGTGCTGGCCTACCGCGTGTCTCCCGCGGACCCCGCCAACGTCCAGGTGCTGGCCGTTCGCCGCGTCCGCGCCCGGGACGAGGCCGGGGGGAGGTCTTCGTTGGACCTGGTCTCGGGCGGGGTGGATACGGGCGAGACGCAGTTCGAGGCCATGCTGCGCCTGGTGGAGGAGAAGACGGGGCTGGCACGCGAGCTGGCGGACACGTCCGAGGTCCGCTTGCTGCACCTCTCCGAGTCCTACGACGTGGCGGCCAAGCACACCGACGTGCAAACCACCTTCGCGGTGCGGTACAAGTGCTGGGCCGACGGCAACATCCGCTCCGAGGCCGCCGTGTGGCTGCCCGCGGCGCACGCGTGCGAGGAGTTGGGCCCGGCAGTCAAGCGGTTCGCGCAGGCAGCGGAGAAGGGCAGCTGGGGGAACGCCATCGCGTGCAAGGTGAAGACGGACTTGTCCGGGAGGATGCTGCTCCGACCACGGGGGGCGGCATCCTCCCACCGATCATCCTCTTCCAGCACGAAAGCGCCGTGATCATGTGACACCTCCTCTGGACCGACACAGCCCGTGTTGAATTGAAGGCAATACCGCGTTACGGTTGTTAATGCATGTGTGGATCTTGGGCAGCATCATTGTGGCAGCAGGGGCACGCAGGGACCTAGGCTGGGTTTCTACACACTTCTTTGCGGATTGCGTATAACGGATTTCAAAAGTTTGCAACGGACTAGAACCTCTTATGTACGATGTCGGGCAGATTCCAAGAAGCTTCCACGATGTCACCCGTGTGGATCTGGCGCGAATCTTCACGGCGTCTTCTCGCAGCCCTACACGGGTTCGGAGCTCCCGACACCATGGTTCGCGAGTTAGAAACTCGTGTTCATGGTTCGAAACTCAACAAAGCTACCAGACAATCATCAACACCCACTTCTCAATTAACAGATGATTTTTTGTATAAGAGCACCTGAAGTGGACGCTCGCTGTCATTTTTTAGAGACAACAGTACCTCGCTGTCATTTTTTAGAGACAACAGTACCTCGCTGTCATTTTTTAGAGACAACAGTACCTCGCTGTCATTTGAGCGAACACTCCGCGATGAAGCCTGTCACACAAGCCGAACGCGACGCGTGGTCCAAAGAATTGAAATTGAGCGATGTTCCAGTCGTCACCAAGTCCGACGTGATGAATGCGTACAAACAACTAGCTCTCGAGAGGCACCCTGACAAAGGCGGGTCTAACGAGATGATGGCGAGTTTGATCGAGGCTCGCCAGCTGGCACTGAGGGACTTGGAGGTGTCTGGTGGGAGAGTTCGGCCTCGTAGAAAGGTCGCGACGGGTTTGGAGATCGCCTTCGCCGCTATCGAGCGACACATGGAGGCCGCAAGGAATAAACTGTTCAAAGAAGGCTTCGTGCCTCCTGTGGCTCCGCGCGCCGGTTCCACTAACATGGAGAAAGCGGGAGAAACACCCTCTGGAGCCGACTCGCCGGAAGTGGAAATCGCTCCTCCCCGTCCCGTTCCACCAAATAACAACTTGAGTCACAAGGACAGAGTGATCATCCACCTATGGAGGAAGAGTTGCTCAAAGACGAGGAGAGTGTCTGGGCACGTGTACAAGAAGAGCACGGAAGTTTCGCTTGCCGATGTTGAGGACCTCATCACAAATGGATTTGTTTCCTTCCAACGTCCCAAGAAGCCTTTCAGCGGTCTCAATATCAAGAATAGGATGGTACATTATGTGTCTCGGTTGGATACGGCGGCATGAGGATCGCATTTTGTAACGTCCCTGCACAAAGCACCATTTGCAACTAAAAATATGGACCGTTAGGAAAATTTGTTCTTGATTTCCGCAATGAAAATCGCAAGGGTTCGTAAGTTCCGCAGCGACTTTGAAATGAATAAATTGAAGGGAACATTTGCAGACTTAGGTCCAGAGTATACGTTGTCTCCGGCGCATCACTCTTGTGCATATGTCGACGATCAAGGCACGTTGCAATTGTGTGTATTGAGGAAGCAAGTACCCATGGATGTGTCTATGTGTATTCACCATAATCTATGCAATGCTTCCATCACCAGCAACACGCAGCGAGGAGCAGCAGCCGGTCCCGTGGACATGAAACAGTTTCCCTTAGGATACAAGAAGTCGAACGTTTACACAGCCGTAAGTAGCAACCCCAAACACGTGATAGCCAACCGCAACAATCGCGTGCGATCAGGAACCGTTGGCGTGGTCCGTCGTTTGGCAAGTCTCAGTGCGTTTGCCAGGCGCAACCCGACCAACATGCGCAACGTCAAAAAGTCAATGATGTTCTTATCCTCGATGATCAAACGAGTTTTTCCCACGATGTACGCGAAACAGTTACAGGCATTGCGCGCCAATTCTCGTCGCAGAGTGGATGCATGGGGGAGATCGTGCATTTTTAACAGCGTAGCCGTGAACCGCAACTTCAGGACTGGGGTGCATTTTGACAAGGACATGGCGGACACGTATGGAGTCATGCTTGTCGGGGGCGACGACCAACATGTAGGAGGGGAGCTATTGTTTCCTCAGCTCAACATTGCAGTCGACATGCGTGTTGGCGATTTGATAATATTCAACTCCAGAGCATGGCATGCTAATGCCAAGATAAGAACAAAGAAGCCCGACGAACACCCGCGCTTTTCGTATGTGATGTATGCTACCGTATAGTAGTAGTCTTCGGTTGCAAGCGCCATGACCATCATTATTGCAATAGAAAAATGTGTTGAGCCCCACATGTGCGAAAGGCGCGTTGCAACCATAAGCGTTCTTGCATCAATGGGTGGTGGTTTGCCAAAGAAGCGTACCGTGCGCGTTCGGTCTGGAGGGCATCTTCAAGTACAGCATTCTTCTTTTTCAAGGTGTCGATCTCGCGTCTCGCCGCAATCAAGGCATCCCTCAGCTCGTCGGGCGTCATAGAAGCTGTTGTGTCTTCCATAGTGTCATAGGAAGCAGAAAGAGCACGAAAAGAGGAACGTTTTGACCATGCTCCGCCAATATTATTATTACAAATTGCAAAAGTTCGCAACATCCACAAATCCATCTTTGCAATCTCGCAATAGTGCACCAATGCCACACCGTTTGCCTTGCCGCACCCAACCACGTAGATATTTGATTTACAGTTGCCAAACCACCTTCCAGCATCCACTGACAAATGCTCAACACATTCTTCGGCTCCGTCGGTGGAGAGTGGTGTCTCAAAACCGGCCGGTACAACTGTGACACCCAACTGATCAAACACCCTTTTTGGCCTTCTTAGCCACCAAGTTCTCCTGCATCGCCTCCATCTCCGAATGCAGTCGCTTCTTGCAGCACGCATACGCAGGATTGCTAATGGCACGCCTCCAACGCGTCTGGATCTTGACGGCAGCCATGTGGCAGCGGGGGCACACGGTGCACCTGAGAACAGGGGGACACCATGCCTGGAAAAGGCAGCACGACGGGCACTGCACGACTACATGGGTCTCAGCAAGCTCCTTTGCGGCCTTGCGGAACTCCTGGTAGCACGTGCGGAAGTCTGGAAACACCTCTGGATCCTCATCAGTGTTTCCGTAGATATGAAAAAGCTGATCTTCGTGTGCACGTTCAAGAAGTCCTTTGACTGTTGACGTTTCTTCGCTGTTTAGTCTTTGAACTTCCAACTCAATAAAACCGTCGTTATTTGGCGTCAAGGCATCCCAAATATCACGTGGATGCTGCATGCCGATTGCTGTTTTCAATAACGTGATAGAACAAACTCGTTTGTGTCCGATGACAAGATCAGAATATGTTACGTGCGTGTTTCCAGTAACGTCCAGTGCGACAATCTCATTCCCAAGCTCGATGAAAAAATCGGCCAGCTTGGTCTGTTTAGCAACCGCGGAACTCAGAGAAACCATTGTCGCTTGATACGCCTCGAAAACGAATGCAGTAAGCTCTCAAAGCCGAATGGACATCGTTTTTCGAATGCGGCATCCAACAATGTATTTATGCTCTTTGATCGATCACTTGCTCTACGCTTGGGATGCAAAGCATAATCAACAGCAAACGGATGGCAGATTGTTTAAGATGGTGAATGCGGTCATGTAAGGTACTGTGGGTTCCGTCAGGTTCCATCAGCTTCCACCGGTGGTACAGTGCGGTACTATACTATACTACAACATACAATCTGTCCACCCGCTTGAACGTGCGATTCGGCGAGAACCATCGCAACACAAGCGTTTTGTCACGTTGTCTCTGTTTTGTCTCTCAAAGATGAAAATATATAACCCGAGTGTTGAAGCTGTTTCCAACCATTGTTGAACTTCTAGGCCACTAGGCAGCGCAGGTTTCGCACCCGAGCATTCACATATCACCATGGTCGCTTCGACGTCGCAGTCATCAGACCGTTCGAAAGACGCGTACACATGGGCGACTGGCGTTCGCTTGGACCTGCACGTGCCCGGCCGTCAGCGGCCGGTGCCCTGCGAGCTCATGCTTAACGACCCCGTCCTCGAGAGCTGGCTCGCCGGCGCCTTTGTCCCGACCGCCAAGGTGAGCTGCGTCCGCCACTTCCAGCCCGGAGGAGAAGATGATGATCGGGAGGGGGGGATGCGCCACCTGCCACGGACGGCCATGCGCCACATGATCGGCGGAGAAGTCGCGCACATGGACATCGGCAGCTGCGCCGGGGACGACGGAGGCCGGCTGGAGACCTTGAGGGCCGAGTGGTACTCTGCGGGCACCGTGGGCAAGGTGGACATCCCGACCGAAGACGACATGGAGTGGGTGGTGTTCGCGGGGCCGCTGTGCATGCACGCCTTCTTCGCGCGCAAGCTGGCCTTCGACAGCACGGTCAACTCGCTGCTGCACTCCAAGGTGTCGGTGATCCTGGACCTGGACCACACCGTCGTGCACTGCTGGACGCTGTCCACCGCCCCCAAGGACTGCCCTCTGCACCGGTTCAACGCCGAGTACGTCCCGGGACAGGTCTCGTGGCTGCCTGCTGCTGGGGGGCGCAGATGCGCGATGATGCGCGTGGACCCCTCGAACCCCTCCACGGCCGTCATGCTGCACGTGCGGGACGGCTGGTTCGAGCACCTGAGGCGGGTCCTGACGGACGAGAGCGTGGACGTGTTCGTGTGTTCCGCGGGGGACCACGAGTACGCGCGCAAGGTCTGGGACGTGCTGGACTGCGAAGAGCCCTTCCTCATCGACCCGGCGGACCGGGACTGGTGCATAGTGCAAGGGGGGAGGAGCGATACGGGCCCCAAGTCCATCGCCCGGGTGGTGGCGGGGAGGCCGGCGATGCCCTGGGGCTTCGATCACCGGCACGTGGGCGGGGCCAGCTTCTTCCCCTTTGCCATCGCGCTGGACGACATGCAGATGGTGTGGGAGGCCCCGTGCCGCAGCCAGGTGATCGGCGTGCCCAGGTTCCAGGTGGACGCCAAGTCGGGGGGCGGGTCGGGGGGCACGCTGGAAGAGGCCGCTTTTTTGGTGGTCATGCACGTGAACGGGTTGCTCAGGTCCATGAAGACCGGTGGGTGGTGAGGTGAAACTTAGTTATGTCGACCTGGAAAACACTTGGATCTGGTGGGTGCTTTTCAAGGTCTTGAGCTCTCGGCCCGACCGAACAGTCCATGTCAGTGGCTTGTCCCTCTTGGTGATCACGGCACGGTAGGGGTACTCCTTTTTGCTGCTCCCCCGGGTGGTTTCCTTGATGACGAACGTGATCTCGGATTTGGCCTTGTTGTTGCGCTTGCCCTGGACCTGGGACAGGATGTTGGCGGCGTGGTATGCGGCCCCCTGGGCCGTATGCGAGATGTAACGCCCGCCGGTGTACCCCACGGAGCTGCTCTGGATTGCAAACGACCTGTCCGACTCTTTCATCGCTCCGGCTCGCCGAGTTTAGTGTAGACGTGAGATTATATTTTAGAGAACTCAATATTAAGTACAGCTGAACGGCAACAAGCGTGCACCACCACGCAAGGATGCCGTACCGGTTCAAGATGACCTGGAAGACGCCCGACGGGTGCACGGAACCCACGGGCGAGTTCTGGTGCAACTTGCAGTGCAGCCAGTGCACCGCGAGGACCAAGTCGGGCAGGCAATGCAGCAAGACCACCTGCATCGGCACGCCGTACTGCTGGGTTCACTTGCGCGGCGAAAGACACCTCAGGATCGGCCCTTCCCTCATCCCCGGAGCGGGCAAGGGGCTGTTCGTGCATTCCACGCGCCACCAGGCCACCGGCCGGCCCGTGTTCGAACGCGGACAGGTCATCGTGGAGTACGGGGGGGAACGCGTGTCGGAAGCGGACACGGACCGGCGCTACGGCAGGGGGGATCACGTGACCGCCCCTTACGGGCACGAAATCGAAGATGCGGCGTGCGTCCGCGGGGTGGGGTCCCTGGCGAACGGGGCGACGTACGACCCGCGAACCCGCACGCACACCCCCGCGGTCAACGCCGAGTACTACCTAGACGACGGCGTTCCGCTAGCCCGGCAAAAGACGGTTCTCAGAGCGTTGCAAGACCTGCACCACGGCGACGAGGTGATAGTGGACTACGGGACCGCTTACAGCTTCCACGAACCGCACGTGCTCAAAACGGAAACCAAGCCGATCTCCGCACGGGCGGCGCGCGCCTCGGGGAGTGCGAGCTCCGTGGACAACACCGCGGTCAACGAGCCCCTCGCGTTGCTGCAACGCCCCGCCATGCCCCCTCCTCCTCCTCCTCCGCCCACCGCACTTGCGGGACCCAGAGCACCGGGACGTGTGCGGGGACGGGCCTCCACATCATCATCATGGCGCAAGAACTTTGGAAACACGTGCTTCGCGGCCTCGGCGCTGTCCCTGCTGGCGGACGGATTCGGCATAGATCTGGCCGCCGCGACGTCGGGCCGGCTGCGCGATTACGTGACAGCCCCCTCTGCAAAGTCCATGGGCGCGCTGCTGCGGCAATGCCAGCTGGAGGTCGGCGAGCAGCACGACACCCACGATTTCCTGCTCAGCGCCATAGACATGCTTTCCCCCGCCTCTCTTCGCAACTCGTTCCTGGTGGAAACCGCGTACGTGAACGCCAACAACCCCAACCAAGAGGTGCAGGCCCCCCAACTCAACAAGTCGCACATTCTGCACATTCGCAACGAAGGCAACGCCCCCGTCGGCGACGACGTCCAGAGCGTCCTCGCGCACGACCTGAGCCGCGTGGAAGCCTTGGAGGGCACGAACGTTCCCAGGGCGACCAGGCTGAGCACGCGGGACAAGCTGGTGATCATGCTGGGGAGGGGCGGACAGGCCGGCAACGTCGACAAGCTGACGGACTGCATATGGCCCGACGCGTACGTGTCCGTGCCCCAGATGTACGGCGGGGCGCTCACGTACCGGCTCAAGGCCTTCGTGTGTCACTCGGGCACCAGCCTGCACCAGGGGCATTACGTCTGCGTGCAAGTCTCCGCGCCCGACGGATCGTGGGTAGTTCACGACGACGACAAGAGCAGTCGCCGCTACACGGACAAGGCGCAGATTGCCAGGTCCGTCGTGTGCACGGGTTTTCAAGCGTACGTGCTGGCTTACGAGCGAGTGGAGCAGGGGGGCGGCATCCCGCCGAACGCGGCTGCAGCCGATGCGGCGCTCAAGAACCTAGTGGTCGTGGCGGCACCATCCGCAGCAAGCGGAAGGACGGGGCGGCGCGTCAGCCGACGACGACGCGGCGACGGCGATCATGGTGGGCGGGAGGTCTCGGAGATGTGGACGCGGCACGGAAGGCAGGTGCAGGACCCCGCCATGTCCGCGAAGAACCCGGGGCGGGGAGTGCGCGTGGGCGTGCTGGGAGACGGCGTCGAGCTGAGACCCTCCGGAATCCCGCGCGCGGGCAGGGGCCTGTTCGCCACGCGCGCGTTCCCCAGGGGAGCGTTCATCACGCGCTACGACGGGGAGCTGATCACCAGGGACGTGGCGAACCGGAGGCGCGAGCAAGGGCTGGACACGCACATCCGAACGTTGCACGAAGGCTCCTACTTCGTCATCGACGGATTGCGGTCGGACTCGGCCGGGATGGGCGGCGGGGCCTTCGCCAACGACAGCAGGGACCCCAAAACCACCAACGCGAAATGGTGGACGGGGCCCAAGAACCCCGCCAACCCGCTGATGACGTTCGTCTACCTGCAGGCGGCCAGGGACATCCGGCCCGGCGAAGAGATATTCGTGTCGTACGGCAAGGGCTACTGGGAGATCAGGTGACGATCAAGCACCAAGCTACAGCTTCCCGTCAGGTCCCACCACGTAAACCTCGCAGCTTCACGTCAGGTTCCACCACGTAAACCTCGCAGCTTCACGTCAGGTTCCACCACGTAAACCTCGCAGCTTCCGTCGCCACGGTAGCTGGCAACGCCGGGTGCGAATGCGCCAACCGACCTGATTGAGTGCATCTTTGGTATAAAAGAGGTCAACTTGCATACCAACCATCATTCATCACCTGATGAGTGTGCATGACATTACAATCGCCTCGATGACGTTCATGAACGTGTACAGCATCGCAAACGTGTCGGCCGTGGCCGCCAGGCATCACGACGGGTCAAACCCACCACTCGACACGTTGGACCCCATGGAGAGCGCAGGCCGGTCGGCAGTGTGGTCGTTTATCGAAACTGGGGCGGAAACGACGACGACGCCTGCAACGAGGCCCGAAACGGCACGCAGGCGGGCCGGGAAATGCATCCAGCTGCCCCCGTTTTCCGTGTCCCCTTGTGCGGAGAAAGTCCGGCATGCACGAAAGGTGGTCAGGGATGCGCTGGAGGAGGTGAGGGCCCTCCCAGGAGAGGAGTATCAGAACGTGGTTCGGTCTTCGCGCACGAGCCCCTTTGTGATCGTGGCGACGCTCAATCCGCGGCCCACGGCCGGAATTCGGGCCTACTTTGCCGCGGGGTACGAGTGGCAGATCTGCGCCACCGTCGACGAGTGGGGCATGGTACACGTGCAAGCCGACCATCCGGACGATGACATGGAGTGGAGCACCACGTCCGCACCGGCACTGGCGGATGCGCTTTGCAAGTTTTTGTTCGGTGCCGGCATCTACGAGGGCCAGGTGGCCGCAGTGCAAGAGTACGAATCGCTGGTTCAGGAGTCGGGCGGGGCGTGGCTGCCCGTGTTTCCCTTTCACGAGCCCTCGGGGCTGGACAGCTTTGCCTCGCTGAACGTGGATGATTCCGTGCGTTTGCGGGTGGACGAATGGTTGGGGAGCGCTTACTGGATGGTGGGCTTGACAACGGTGGTGTAATATAAACACGAACGATCGCAGTAGTCATGTCGAACCGGCCACAGCGCGGGGCGCCGGCGCGCGCACCTGCGACTCTGCGGCGTCAAGGAAGCAGCAACGCGGCAAACCTCCAGTGGCAACTGCCCGTGTTTGGCGATCCACAAACCCCTGTAACCGTGGATGATCCCGCTCATGGCGACGGGTGCTCTGGGCGGCACCAGGGCATCACCAACTCTTGCAGCCGCATGTACACCAAGTACCATCAAAACAAGTGTTTTTACCCACGCATCTTCAGGGACAGAGAGACCGGTCAGATGGTCAACCAATGGAAGCAGCTGGAGGACAGCGTAAACACGAAGACCATGCACCGCGACGCGCTGCTGGACTACATTTCGTACCTGGGCGCTTTGCGTCTGTCTTGCCTGGAGTGCGCGTTCTTGCGCGAGACGTTCGCGCTGATGTGCGTGCCTCCCGCCGGGCGCGATGCCTCGCACACGTACATGATCGGAGAAGCCCGCAACGCGTCTTCCGAGGCGTGGAAGCTCATGCTGGGAGCCATACGCGACTACGTGGACCGCTTCAAGTGTCATCCGGGGCACATGACGCAGACTTTCTCCGAGGTGGGTCGCGGCACTAACCTGTTCGAGCAATCCCATCGGGAGGCGGTGCATCGATTGTACCCGCAGCATGCTGAGCACATGGCCACACGGGGCGTGTTCCCCGCACCGTTGATGGAAATGATTCCCACCAACGTCAGAGACACCGACCACCACCAGACCGCCGCCGACGACCAGACAGCGGTGGCCCACGACAACGACATAGCCTTCGACAGTCGCAACCTGCGAGAGGCGAACACCTTCATGTTGCACGAGCTCGCGCAGGCGACCGAACGGGGACGGCACGAAGGCAGGCATCAGGCCGAGCAGGCCATGCACCATCAGCTGCAACAGGCCAACGGCACGATCGCGCAGTTGCACGGGGACGTGGCGAGGCTGGTCAACGACAACATGGAACTCTTCCGTCAGAGGGACCACATGTGGCCCGCGTTGTACCCGGGCGCACCCTTGCCGCCGCCCGTGCATCCTATGGTGCTACAACAACAACAAGCAGCGGCGGGGCCACCACCGCCCGCTTATTACAACATAGCTGGGGGGAAGGAGGGGGCGCGTGGGTGGAAGAAACGCGGAGAAGCAAAAGACGGCAGCATCAAAAAGAAGCCACGTGGCTTATGATTACGTAATCCAGTGAAGAAGAAGAAGTTGCCGTGAAGCTATGTAGAAACAACAAATAAATCGACGACAACAAAGTTTCAAAGTGTCAATGAAAAGGAACAACACGACTCGAAAGGAACATAATGATATATAATGGCCGCGCAGAGCACCACCCGGCCATATTATTGGCACCGGTCTCATCCTTCCTGCATCATTCGACAGGCACTACTAACTACTGACACAATCACAAATGGCAGAGGAGAAACGGAGCTTGTTGATGATAGAGCTCGAGGATGAGAAGAAAGCCCGCGCAGCCGCCGACGCGAGGGCTGCGGATGCCGTCGCAAGGGCGGAGGCCGCGGAGAAAGAGCTGTTCCACACAAAGCGCGCACTCCGCATCGTAGCCGAACGGTACAACAACTGGACCGTGTGGGGCCGAGTGTCCGTGGAAGACGACAACGAGGGGGGTGCCGTCCGCAAGCTTCCGTGGACCGAGCCCCCCCGCCCGACCGAGCTCCACATCAACATCCCGCCCGATGCGAACGCTGCCAACGCCGCTGTCCTTGGGGACGCCGTACAAACTCTGCGCGACTACGTGGGGCTGCGTGCCATCCATGGCATGGTGGTGATGGTGACGGCGATACTGCTGTTGCTGTACATCGCAATAAACCCAAAATGACGCATCTTGAAGACTACTTTCAAGCGTGCACTATTGTGCTCCGCGCCGCACAGTGCTGCATCAACTTTCTTGCGACATGGACTCGTCTGCTGTAACAAACGTGTCCCCTGTTAAGGCTGATCGTGGTGGTCCCGCCACAAACAAGGCATACGAGTACACTCTTAGATGGCGAGCAAAGAACCAGGATCGCTGGAACAACTACCGTGCAAGTTACAAAAGACAAAGATACGCAACAGACCCGGAGTTCCGTGCAATGCTGAAAGAGAAAGCCCGGTTGGCGTATAGAAGAAAGAAAGAACAGAAGCAAGCGGATTCCGAACAGTCTGGATTCACCAAAGAAGAAGTGAATAAGGCCCCGACAACACCTCGGTGCACATCCAACATCGGCGATGACAGCAATGGCCCGCAACGACTCTCTGAGAAAGTCCTTCCGTGATATTGCGGACTTCCAGGCCAGCCACCTGGGCCCCCGTGAATCCGCCAAGTGGTTCCTGGACAACATCGTGCTGGACGACACCAACATCAACATGCGCATGATGCTGCCCGATCCGTTTCAGAAATTCACCCGCCACCTGCTGTTCGATCCGGCCAAACCCGACCAGCACGTGCTGAGACGCAGATCCAAGAACATGTCGACCGAGATCCACAATAATCGTAACGGCGACAACAAGGAGGAGTCGGAGTGGACGAGCACCGATGTGGACTTTGTGTTTGAGGGCATCAAGAACGCGTTCCAGGCCCATGCCATAGCCGCGCTGCACGCAGACATCGCCCAAACGCACCCCCGGCACGCCGAACGCTTCCTCAACATGAGCGCGAGGTACAGCCTATGCGGAGTGTACGTGCACATGTGCAAAAACTGCGGCTACACCGAAAACGATGTCCAACCCATACGGTACAGCACAAAGCGCGAGGTCCAGCAAGTCAAGGCAGCCATGACCTCTGCCGTGATCGAGTTGAGTGCAATCATTCACCCGCCTCCACAGACCCGCAAGAAGCGAGTGTCGTTTAGAGGCAACACTGCAGAAATTGCCGCGGACCTGTACCTTGCCCATGTGCTCGACAAGCTGCAAGCTGCGGAACAAGGGGGACGGGTCCGGCGCGTGGCCGCCAGCGACGTGTATCGCGAGTTTGTGCAGTTCTGCTTAGACAACGAGTTGGACTCGCATGATTGCACTCCCCAGGACATCGGGTGCTTCTTGGGAAAGCTGCCGTTTGTGCAGGTCGGCAGGGCGCATCACGTCAGCTTATACAGTTTCGATACGGCCAAGCTGGCAGAGTACCTTGCACGCAAGAAGGTGCTGATCTACGATCCCGACGAACAAAACAATAAATAATTTGTAACCATTTCAAGTGTCAGCAGTCCCCACCATGAACGCCGCAGCAAATCTGCTGCAAAGCCGCTCGCTGTCTACCAGGGGGCGCAGCAAGAAACAACTTGTAAGCAACAGAACAGAATACATAATTGCGCTGAAGCACGGGCTGGATCTGAAGGGTTCGCGGGGATGCAGCACGCCCAGCAGTCCACCCGACCCGCCCGCTAGTGTATGGGTGGAACGCAAACCCGGCATGTGGCAGATTCACCTAGGATGGAGGAGAGGGGTGCTTCGGTCACGCACCAATAAAATGGATGACATGTACGAACGTCGTGATACAAGTGTGATATCCGCACGGGTGCCCGACTACTTGGGCAAGATGTGCGTCAGGGTACTCGATTCTCACATGCTGGATGCGAGCGGTCTCCCCATAGACCAACTGTTGTTTACGGCGTTTGAAAGGCTCATGCGCGAGTGCCGCTTTTTCACACCCGCGAAAAACAGATATTTTACATGTAGCAGCACCACCACAATGGCAGACGCAACGACAAGAGCGGTGAGCAAGTCCCTGAAGATCTTGCGCGATGATGCCAACAAGGCAACAGTGGTGTGGGTGGACCTGCTGGGCCGCAAGGAGTTCTTCTGGATAGTGCCGGAACTTGTAGATGTGTGTCTAATGTTCATGAGGCGTCTTGCTCTACAAAGCGATCCTCGGCGACCGCCGATGGATAGGACCGGTCGTTGCAAAAAGTGTCGCCTTCATATGTGTGACAGGGATAGGTCGTGGCACATGTTGGAAACGGGGAGCGAGTGGGCGTGCCCTTGGTGCTCGGCGGCCTGTGTGTTGCAAACGGCGTTCAGAGAAGCTATTTCCAACCCAAGCTTTCTCATGTGTCGCAGGCGGCTGATCAGGGAGTGCGAGGAAATGTTTGGGGCATTCCATTCCCGGCATCGATAAACTTTTCGTCCCGGCGCCCCTACACAACGCACACCCCCCCCCTTGTTTTGGTACGACCAGAATCCTTCTTTCTCTTCACATCCTTCTGCCACCATGTAAGTTTTCATCCCGGCGCCCCTATACAACGCACACACACCCCATTGCTTATCGTTCGAACGTGTGTCTCTACCTAAACCGTTTCTCTACGACTACATCCGTTCTTTGTCAAGCGGGGTGTCTGTGCGGGGCGCGTTGTGTGGGGGCGCCGGGATGAAAACTTACATGGTGGCAGCAGGATGTGAAGAGAAGGAAGGATTCTGGTCGTCCCCAAACAAAGGGGGGAGGTGCGTTGTGAAGG
>JACCDZ011156835.1_pt1 | contig 22618 bp, 18 predicted proteins | sample 7449551 | NCBI WGS metagenome assembly JACCDZ01 (sample SAMN15323452, study PRJNA562643) | freshwater metagenome | isolation source: river surface water | place: USA:Blue River Watershed | collected 2017-08-18 | reverse complement strand
CCGCTCGTCAGCAGAGCTACGAGTTCAGGCGATGTAAGGGGGACCTATGGCACAGAATGTTTATCAATTTATCGATGTAAAGCGGGTTGACCCGCCAAAGAAGTCATTAAGCGCGCGGACAATTGAGTTTGTCGAAATTTATCAGCCAATGACTGAGACCCAAGCCGCAGGTCAAGCTGACCGCTGCTTGGACTGCGGTAACCCGTATTGTGAATGGAAATGTCCAGTACACAACTACATTCCGCAATGGTTGAAACTTGCTAATGATGGCAAAATCATTGAAGCGGCAGAGTTATCGCATAAAACCAACAGCTTACCGGAAGTATGTGGTCGGGTCTGTCCGCAAGACAGACTTTGCGAAGGCGCTTGTACGCTCAACGAAGGTTTTGGTGCTGTTACCATCGGTTCTATTGAAAAGTATATTACCGATAAAGCCTTTGAAATGGGCTGGCGCCCGGACTTATCGGCTGTGGTTAAAACCGATAAACGTGTCGCGGTAATTGGCGCAGGCCCAGCGGGCCTTGCTTGTGCCGATGTACTTATTCGTAACGGCGTCACGCCAGTTGTGTTTGACAAGTACCCAGAAATCGGTGGCTTACTCACCTTTGGTATCCCGCCATTTAAGTTAGAAAAAGGCGTACTGGCACTTCGTCGCGAAATTTTCAGTGCAATGGGCATCGAATTTCGCTTAAACACAACCGTTGGCGTCGATATCAGTTTTGATAGCCTGTTGGCTGAATATGACGCGGTGTTTTTAGCACTTGGCACTTACACACCAATGGCTGGTGGACTTGCCAACGAACAAGCACCTGGCGTATTTGAAGCATTACCGTACTTGATTGGCAACATCAACCAATTAATGGGCTGGCAGACTGAACATCCATTTGTTGATTTAAAAGGCAAAAATGTCGTCGTGCTCGGCGGCGGTGATACCGCGATGGACTGTGTGCGCACAGCAATTCGCCAAGGCGCCAGCAAGGTTATTTGTGCTTACCGTCGCGATGAAGCCAATATGCCAGGCTCACGCAAAGAAGTGCAAAATGCCCGCGAGGAAGGCGTTGAATTTATGTTCAACGTACAACCTTTAGGCATTGCCTTAGATGACCACGGCAACGCCTGTGGTGTAGAAGTGGTTTCTACCGCTTTAGGTGCTCCTGATGCCAAAGGTCGCCGCAGTGCTGAAGCGGTAGCAGGCTCTGAGCAAGTGATCAAAGCAGATGCGGTCGTTATCGCCTTTGGTTTTCAACCGAGCCCACCAAAGTGGCTTGCTGATCAAGGTGTTGCTTTAGATAGCAAAGGTCGTGTAGTCGCCAGTGAAACTAGCCCTTACCCACTGCAAACCAACCAACAGAAAATCTTCGCTGGCGGCGATATGGTTCGCGGCTCAGATTTAGTGGTCACTGCCATAGCTCAAGGTCGAAAAGCTGCTGAAGGCATCTTAGATTACCTGCAAGTCTAAGCACACTAACCTGTACTTAAATTTATGCTAAAAACCCCCTGCACTTGCAGGGGGTTTTTCTTTATTAGCCACTTAATTGGCGCAACCGCAACAATACTTACCGATTTTAAATACACGATAACCAAGTAAATCAATTAGTTAACTTTATCGCTCGAAACTAAAAATTACGCGAAAATTATTAATTATTTGCTAAAACAGTAGGCATTAATCTAATTTTGGCATACTCTGACTAAATGCATTAAGCACTGTTCGCGCTGCTTAAATGGATTGATTGTGCACAGGATTGCAGAGCGTAGCAGCGACGAATTTTCAACTGTGAAATTAGCTATATCCAGAGGTTTGCATGTTCTATTTTGTTATCGCGCCAGCGATCCGCTTGTCCAGAATGCTTAATTTTCGCAATAAATTCTTATTGATTTTCTTCGCCTCAATAATCCCTGGTGTGCTGTTGTTAGTGATGTCGCTTCAGGATGACATCAGCGCAATTAACCGCGACAAACTGGAATTAAAAGGCAAAATCTATATCGGCGAGATTTCGCCATTACTTGATAATGTGAATCAGCATCGGATCCTCACTTCACAGTTTATCAACGGAGATCAAACTGTAGTGTCACGCATAAGCACAGTCTCCGGCAATGTCCTTGCTGAATTGCAGCGGCTTGATGAAAAAGCCCACTCATCTGATGCCGAGCAATGGCGCGATAAGCTAAAGGCAATAGAGGCGTTATGGCAGGATCTTGCTGATAAATGGCAGCAGTTAGACAGTAATAGCAATGCAGTTGCGCACATTCAAATATCGACAATGATTGACGAATTTCGCCACCATATTGCTGGGGATACTGGCCTACTTCTCGATCCTGATGCCGAAATTTATTACATTATGGTCAGTGCTATTGATACCATTCCCGCGATCAACGAGCAGTTTGAACAACTAAGATTAGGCTTAGTTTCAACGATCGCCAGCGGCAAAATCGACGCCCAACGGATGGGTCGTATCGACAGTATTTTAAAGCGGGAACTACCTCGCCTAGCGCATCGCCTTGATAATGATATTGAACTTGCCAGTGATGTTTCACCAGCGACTGCGGCAGAGCTCGCCACCAAGTGGCAAAAACCACACAGCGATTTTAAGCAGCTGTCTGAGCAAGTCGAACAAGGCTTGTTAAGTGGTAAATTCGACGCAGCGCAAATTACTGGGCAGTTGGCAAAACTGGATAGTATTCGCGAGCAGATTGACCAATTAAGTCATTTTTCTTTGGGCTACTTGGCAGATAGTTTAGAAGCACGGTTGGCCGCAGAGCAACGAGCGCTGTTGGTTAAATCATTATCAGGTATTGCTGTGTTACTTGCGGTTGCTTGGCTTATCGCTGGTTTTGCTACTGACTTAACCCGTCGCGCTAGCGGTTTAGAACAAGACATGGCGTTATTGGCTTCTGGAGATTTTAGCCAGCACATTCGTGAACGCGGCACTGACGAATTAAGTCGTGTTGCCAGCAGTGCCGTCAGCCTGACAACGTCACTTTCAAGCATGATGTTAGAAATCAAACAAAGCGCCGCCGCCATGATGTCGGTTGCTGATGATGTGGCGTCGGCCAGCTCACAATTGGCCAACTCGTCGAGCGAACAAACCAGTGCCTCCAACTCAATGGCTGCAGCCATGGAGCAATTATCTGTCAGCATTAGTCATATGGCTGAAAACGCCCAGCATGCGCGGCAGCAATCTGAGCTATCCGGCAAAGTGTCGGCTCAAGGCGCAGAAGTTATTAATAACACCGTACAAAGTATGCAAAATATTGCGCAAACCGTGCAGCAAGCAGCGCAGAGTGTGCAAGCATTAGGCGAGGACGCGCAAGCAATTTCGGGGATTGTTGGTGTCATTCGTGCAATTGCCGATCAAACCAATTTGTTGGCGCTAAACGCCGCTATTGAAGCTGCTCGGGCTGGTGAATCAGGTCGCGGTTTTGCCGTGGTAGCCGATGAAGTTCGAAATTTAGCGGCGCGCACAGCGGTTTCTACTCGAGAAATTAGCGCGATGATCGAACGCATTCAATCTGGCACCAAAGCTGTGGTTGATAATATGGAAATTGGCATGAATCTAGTTCAGGATGGCGTTGGTCTTGCTGGCGAGGCGGGCTCGGCCATAGCCAGCATCAGTGATCGCTCGCTGGAAGTTGAACAAACTGTTCTGCATATGACGAGCACTTTACGCGACCAATCTGCGGCCTCTGCGGAGGTTGCGCAAAAAGTCGAAGCTATCGCGGCCATGTCCTTGGAAAACAGCCAAGCAACACAAGTCACCGCCAAAACTGCGGGGCAAATCCAACAGCTCGCACAAAATTTAGAGGCTAAAATCTCTCGTTTTACTTTCTAAAACATTCGTTTCTAGTCGGCAGCGGAGCGACTGCCGACTAGAACTTGTTCTGCTCTGTTCTGTTCTGTTCTGTTCTGTTCTGTTCTGTTCTGTTCCGCACCAGAATTTGCAGCTGTTGCCGCAAATGTCCTGCACCATTTGACGACGGCTTTAACTCTAGTGTTATTGCCTCACAATTTACCTCAGCAATTTATCTTGGCGATTTCCCTTGGCGATTTTCCTCGCAATTTATCGCAGCGGAGTATTAGCAAATCTGAACATACAATCATGCCTAAAATCAGTAGGTTGGTCGCTTAATCTGCCCTCGAAAATTGTGCTAGTGTTATGGTCAGATCTTAACCGAATCCCAACAATGATTAGAGCGAGTCTTATGTCAAAATACCTTTTGCCGTTAAGTTTAACCGCCGCCCTGTTTGCTACTGCAGGATTGACTACGTCCTGTTTTGCGACAACTGTTGTCGCTGAAAATGCAGCGACCATGAAGCCGCAACTTAACGAATTAACGATCAGCGCAGCCCAGCAGCTAATGCAACAAGGGCAATTAAGCGCAGAACAACTAACCCAATATTACCTGCAGCAAATCAAGCAAAAAAACCTCCAAGGTCCAAGTTTACATGCCTTTAATGATGTCAGTCGTGATGCGCTCAAACTGGCAAAACGCTTGGATGCAGAACGTAAAGCAGGCAAGATCCGTGGTCCAATGCACGGGATCCCGGTAGCGCTTAAAGCCAATATCGCCAGCAATGATGGCTTACCCACAACTGCTGGAGCCCTCGCCTTAAAAGGTTTTTTAACTAAGCAAGATGCTGAATTGGTTCAACAACTGCGCGACGCAGGCGCCATCATTCTCGGCAAAACCAATTTATCGGAATGGGCAAATTTCCGCGGCAACGGCTCTGCGAGTGGCTGGTCTGCACTGGGGGGGCAAACCAAAAACCCGTATGTACTCGACCGAACACCTTGCGGCTCCAGCTCTGGTTCGGCAGTCGCGGTCGCGGCAGATTTGACCTTAGTTGCCGTAGGTACTGAAACTGATGGATCTATTACCTGCCCTGCGGCAATTAATAATGTGGTTGGGATCAAGCCAACCGCAGGCGCAATTTCCGGCGCCGGAATTATTCCTATTGCCCATTCACAAGATATTGCAGGGCCCATGACCCGCACCGTCGCCGATGCCGAAATTCTACTTGATGCTTTGGCGACGTCGCAGGCAAAACAATTCTACAAACTGGGCGGATCGGCCGAACGCGAAATCAAATCGGTGATGCTCATCCGCCAGTATGATTTGGAATATCCGGCGGTCCGACACATGCTGGACCAAGTCGAACAACAACTAAAATCGCAAGGGATCACTGTGCATAGCAGCAAGCAGTTCGACTTAGACGAACAAGCAGGCAAAGATGAATTCACGGTGCTTATCTATGAATACAAACGAGATTTAAATCAGTGGCTGCTCGATTACAAAGCACCGAGCGCAGTGAATAGCATCGCTAAGATCCGGGAGTTTAATAAAGCTAAAGGCAAAGCGGCGCTAGCCTTTTATGGTCAGGAGTTTTTCGAACAAGCAGATGCTATTGACCTCGACGCGCAAAAATCGGCGTATTACCAAGCTCGTGGGCGCAACTTAGCCGCAGCAAAAGGCTTATTAGATACCCAGCTGGCGACCGCGGATGTGATCATTGCGCCAGCTTATGGTCCAGCATGGCCGATTGACCACGTGACCGGTGACCAGTTTAACTTTGGCACCTCTGCACCGGCAGCAATTTCGGGTTACCCAAGCTTGACCATGCCGGCGGGATTTGATGGGGAATTGCCGCTTGGCATTAGTTTAATTGGTGCGCCATGGTCCGAGCCGATGCTGATTAAACTTGCCAAGCGTATTGAACAACCACGAGCGTTACCCAAGTACTTACCGACCTTGCCTGAGGCAAAATAACATAGCGCTCGCTGGAGCGCGAGCCAAGCGACGAGGGCAATGACAAGCAGCTATCAATCGCTGCAGCCAGTTCTTTTCTGGCTTTCGCATAAACAGGGCTGCCTTTCGCAGCCCTTTTTTTGCGTACTTACTTATCGGTCTTTTGTAGTGGACAGGTGCTTAATCCAAGCAAAGGGTAAAATGGACAAAACCGCAGCGTGCCAGTTGCCAAGGGGATAACCCCCAACCATCCCCACCAACCAATAATACCAAGGGCCGCCAACGCAATTAATGCGACGCCTGCGGTCACCCGTAAAATTCTATCAATACCACCTACGTTTGCTTGCATGTTGTGCTCCTATTTGTCGTTGTATTTGAAAACGCCATGACGCAACCTTAATCCATCAGCATTCGCTAATTAATTATCAAGTTATTCAACCTTAAACAAAATCGCGTTGAAATGCTGCAATATGTACCAACAAAACTTGTGCTACATCAAACAAAGCTAAGTTTGCTGTGCAATGACACAATACTGCGACAATTTGCCACACCCACCAGAGCCTTTGACGCCATTACAATCAGCGCGCATTATTTTTAAGGGATCTGCAGATGACTTTTCAACATAACACCATCACCAAATTATTAATTCTGAGCACATTAAGCGCACTCAGCAGCGCGGCCCTCGCCGACGACGCGACGACAACCAACAAAAAATCCGAGCCAGTGGAACACTTAGTGATCACCGGTGAAGCCCCTGATGCACCGGGGATTGTGATCACAGATCCCAAAAAACCGCGCCAACCATTGCCAGCACACGATGGTGCTGACTATTTAAAAACCATCGCTGGCTTTGCAGTCACCAGAAAAGGCGGTGCCGATGGCGACGCGATTTTCCGCGGTATGGCTGGTTCTCGTTTAGGTATTTTGGTTGATGGCGAAAACATCTTGGGTGGTTGCAACTACCGGATGGATGCTCCGACCGCTTACATTTATCCTGAATTACATGACAGTTTAACCGTGATCAAAGGTCCGCAATCGGTCGCGCACGGTGCAGGACATTCAGCAGCAACAATTTTATTTGAACGCAAAACCCCAGACTTTAGCCAAGCAGGTTATGAGTTACACGCGAGTATGCTCGGCGCCAGTTTTGGCCGGAATGATCAATTAGTCGATGCCACTATCGGTAGCAGCGATGGCTATTTCCGCTTCGGTGGCAGTAACTCAGCTGCGGACAACTACCAAGATGGTGCAGGCAAAGATATACATTCGGAATATCAGCGCTACAGTAGCCAGCTGACCGCAGGTTGGACGCCAGGGAAAAACACTTTGATTGAGCTGACTGCTGCCCGCAGCGATGGTGAAGCAGCGTATGCTGACCGCGGGATGGACGGTACTAAATTCCTACGGGAGAGTTACAGTCTGCGAGCAGAACAACGCGACATCACACCTTGGCTAAGCGAATTAAAACTGCATTGGTTCGACAATAGTGTTGACCATGTGATGGACGACCAAGAGTTACGAGTACCAGGCATGATGGGATACGCCAATCTGACTCGCGATACCAAAGGCGGACGCATTACTGCGTTAATGCCGCTGGCTAACGATTGGCAGTTAACCACCGGTCTCGACACGCAAACCAACCAACATGCATCGCGGTCAGCCCCGCCATCAGGAATTTACGGTAACTGGCAACAAGATGCAGAAATTGAACAAAACGGCCTATTTGCTGAGTTAGTATACCAAGTCAATGACAGCGGAAAAATTGCCGGTGGCTATCGTTTGGATCAATGGCAGGCGACCGATCTGCGGCCAATGGTTGGCAATATGATGTCGATGAAACCAAATCCATCTTTCAACCAACAACGGGATGACAATTTAAATAGCATTTTCGCTCGGTATGAACATCAACTTTCCGATAAACCATTAACTGCCTATGTTGGAGCCGGCAGCACCGAACGTTTCCCAGATTATTGGGAAATGATCGCCAAAGAAAGTCAGATGACTGTCAGCGCTTTTAACGTCGCGCCAGAGCACACTAAACAACTTGATACAGGTGTGTTGTTTGCTGATGATATTCGTCAGTGGTCAGCCGCTGTTTTCTATAACCAAATCGACGATTTCATCTTGGTCGACTATCGTAGCATGATGAAAATGCAGGGTTTTGTTCGCAACATTGACGCGAGCAGCTATGGGGCGGAATTGACCTACAGTCAACGCTTAGGCCATGCTTTTAAAATCGATAGCAGCTTAGCCTACACTCGGGGTAGCAACGACACTGATCATTCAGCATTACCGCAATTAGCACCACTTGAAGCGCGTATCGGCGCAGATTATCAACAACAAGATTGGTCAGTTGGGATGTTATGGCGTCTAGTGGCAGCGCAGGACCGTTATGCCTTGAACACTGGAAATATCGTCGGCAAAGATCTAGGGCCAAGCCGCGGTTTTGGCATTTTATCGGCAAATGCCGCGTGGAAAATCCAGCCGTCTTTGCAATTATCCTTAGGCATCGACAACCTATTTGACCGCGAATATGCGGAATTTGTCAGCCGTGCCGGTGGCAATGGGATGGGTGGAGCCATTCCAGGCTTTGAACAAACCACCCGAGTCAACGAACCCGGTCGTACCGCTTGGTTAAAATTGAGTTGGTCGTTCCAAGATAAATTCTAAGGATTTTGCATGCGTAACATTTGTGCTTTTTTCGCAATACTCATCGCCGCAATGTCGGCACTGTCCGTGCACTCGGCAACGCATAGTCAGCACTTCACGAACCAATTGACAGCTGAACCACAGCAGTTGATTAGCCAGAAATTGCAGATTATGTGGCCAAATACCCGGGTTGGTGCGGTCAGCGTAGCCGGAAATTTCGCCTTAGCCGACTGGTGGCTAGCGGAAAAAGCAGGCCGGGCTTTGTTGCAAAAGGATGAGGCGAGTGGACAATGGCAAGTCATTTTATGTGGCGGGGACGCGTTACTTGATGGCGCATTCTTAGCTGAAGTGGGAGTCACTGCGGCTGACAGTTTGGTCAAGACGCACCTCGACGCAGAAGCTGGCTTATCTGCTAAGGAAAAAGCCGCACTTGGAAGCATGCTAAAACCAATGCGCTTCACACCAGAACACAAGCAACATGGCCATAAAGCCGATTAAAACTTAAAGAAGGTGGCGCCTGTCAATTTGGTAGGCTCCCCCTTCATTAAGCGCTTTGCCAAAATCACTAATTTGACAAATTAAATGCGAACGTCGCGGAGCGAGGCGCTTAATCCCAGTGAATCGAGTGTTGGGATTTTACCGCTGCCTGCAACATCTCTAACAGCGGAATTGCGCGTTTTCGAAGCGTCACTGGCGTCTCATGTAACGGCTCACACTGCGGATCGTTAATCTCGGGTTGTTCTGCTAAAGCTTCTTGTAATTGCCACAAAGCCTGAGGGACGTCTTCGGCATAAATCGCGCCGGGAACTTTACTCGTCACGCCCATCAATCGAATTAACTCTAAGGCTGGTTCGCCAAACATGGTAATTGGATAATAATCTTTGCTATGAAATGTCACTAACATCCGTTAGCCCTCAAAGTTGTGCACAAAATAGCCATCACTTTGACTATACGCCAGTCAGCCTCATCGCGAAAGTTTAACTTTTTATCTGCCGGAGGCCACAACTGGTCCCCCTTTAAAATCAGCGGCATACGTTATGAATAATTCCGTATCGTCAGTCGACAAAGCGCTGCCGGATGATTGCAATTTAGTATGGCATCAGGTAGAACTAGACCTAAGGTCGACGCGTCATCAAGGGTTGTACAATGACACCAGCGCAGCATATTGCCGAGGTGATTTTAAAAGGATTTCGCCGACATTTTCGGCTTTTTCAACAAATTACCGCCAAGGCAGGCCAGAGATTCTCACAAGCAGACTGGACTGGTTTTTTACAAGATAGCTCAGATAGAATTTCGTTTTACGATCAGCGTGTTCACGAGGCGATCCAGACTCTTTGCCATGAATTACCTGCCAATCAACTTGACGAAAGTTTATGGCAACAAGTCAAAGCTGAGTACATGGAATTTTTGCGATTTCATCCGCAAGCAGAACTGGCTGAAACTTTTTATAACTCGGTATTTTGCCAACTGTTTGAGCGCAAGTATTTTCATAATCAAAATATTTTCGTCGAATCAACGCTCAGTAAACAGCAATTACCGGCACCAATAGCGTCTGTTTATGACAGTTATTTTCCAGCACAAGATGGCCTTCGAAGCTGTATCCGAACCATTGTTGCGAGTTTTGGTTTTAACGTCCCGTTTATCGACTTGGAACGGGACATTCGCCTTATTGTAAAAACCTTTGTCGCGCAATCGCAACACGGTCGACACCCGGTTTATCAAATTCGTTTTGATATTTTAAAGTCCGTGTTTTACCGCAACAAAGCCGCTTATATCGTCGGTCGTGTCGTCAGTCCTGATGGTCAACAGCCTTTTATTATTCCAATTTTGCATGTCGAAGGTGGCTTGAGTATTGATACTTTGGTGACGGACAGCCAACAGATGACCATCATTTTTGGTTTTTCACGCGCCTATTTCATGGTGGATTTACCGGTACCTTCGGCGCTTGTACATTTCCTCAAGGAATTGCTCCCGCACAAAACTTTGGCAGAATTGTACGCATCCATCGGATTACATAAACAAGGCAAGACTGAGTTTTATCGTGAGTTGCTTGGCCATCTGCAAAAGTCCACCGACCAATTTGTTGCAGCACCCGGCATTCGCGGGATGGTGATGATGGTGTTTACCCTGCCCTCATTTCCATATGTTTTTAAAGTCATTCGCGATAAGTTCGCTGATACCAAGGCATTTAGTCGCGATACCGTCAAAGACCGCTATTTTTTGGTGAAAAAACACGACCGGGTTGGACGAATGGCGGACACATTGGAATATTCCAACGTAGCGCTACCGATCAATCGTTTTGCTCCAGACTTATTGGCCGAGTTACAAGCCTCTATTGGCAATTCGATGAGTATTGAGGGCGACTTAGTAATTTTGTCGCATCTGTACATTGAGCGGCGAATGATCCCACTCAACATCGCTTTAGAACAAGCGTCGATGGCCGAAAAACGCCGTTTAATGCAAGACTATGGCGCAGCACTGAAAGATATGATTGCCGCCAACATATTCCCCGGCGATATGCTATTGAAAAACTTCGGGGTCACTCGCCATGGCCGAGTGGTGTTTTATGACTATGACGAAGTGCAGTATTTGCTTGATATGAACTTCCGCACTATTCCAAAAGCGGAAAACTGGGATGATTTGTTATCCGGCGAACCCTGGTATCCGATTTATCCAGGCGATGTCTTTCCCGAGCAAATCGCCACATTTGTCACAGCTCAAGCCGACATTCGCGAGTTATTTGTGTCTTTGCATCCGGAGCTTTTGGACGCCAATTATTGGCAGCAAAAACAACAGCGGATCAAAGCGGGGATTGTTGAAGACGTGTATCCCTACCCGCTTTCTCAGCGTTTTTGTCAGCTCTATCCTGCAGATGTTGGGGTCTGTCTGCAAAGTCGTTAAGCTGGCCGCTAGGCCTTCTTTGTGCCTTGCGTTAAACTAGCGCCATTATTTTTGCTAGGCCAAGCCAATGACAACCAATTCAGTGTTGGCGCTGCGATTAAAAGAATTGCAACGCACCACCAAACCTTTTAATGCTCGTGGTAGTCGCGTGATCCGCTGTGACCACTGTTTGTTACCCAAACCAGACTGTATTTGTGCCGATAAACCGGTTGCCACAGCACGCAGTGCTTTTTTGTTTTTAATGTACACCGGCGAGTGCTTTAAACCGACCAATACCGGTCGGTTGATTGCCGACGTTGCCGCAGAAAACTTCGCTTTTATCTGGGATCGCACCATGCCCGATCCTGCGTTGCTAGCATTGCTTGAAAACCCCAGATATCAGCCAATTATCATTTTTCCAACACAATACGCGGCGCCGGAGCGTTGCTTAGAAGCAGTGCCGACAATTCAAGATAAAATTCCGTTGTTTATCATGCTCGATGGCACCTGGCGTGAAGCGAAGAAGATGTTTGTGAAAAGCCCATACCTCGATAAATTTCCAGTCATGGGCATCCAACCGACCGCGGCATCTAGTTATCAATTACGCGAAGCAGCGCATCTTCATCAGCTATGTACCGCAGAAGTTGCTGTTGAAGTTTTGAAATTAGCTGGCGATGAGCAAGCGGCCAGTGATTTAGCGCAATATTTCTCGACTTTTCGCCGTCAATACATCATTGGCAAACCGCATCTCACATTTCACGAAAACTAATTCGGCAGCAAGCATTGGGCGGCGCAGTCGCTACCGCCAGTGCTTGCCGCGGCTTCCTTTTACAAATTTCAAATCCCACTAATCGCATTAGATTTCACTAATTCAGAGAAGTTACATGCAAAAACCATTATCTGCTGGAAAAAGCCCTATTTTTTCTATGCTTAATTACCGATTATGACAATTCTCGACTAGTGTTAAGGCAACGTTTGAGTATTGGAGTGCGGTTGAATGGTGATGGCTAGTTTCTCAATCCGGCAACGGTTTCTAAGTCTAATGATTTTCTTCGTAACCTTAGTGCTGATTTATGGCGCTTGGTCATTTAGAACGCTACACCAACTCAAGGTCAATGGACCGGTTTACAATGAGGTGGTGCAAAACAAAGATCTTATTGCCGACATTCTGCCCCCTCCCGTTTATATCATTGAATCATATTTAGTAAGTTTGGAAATGAGCCAAGCCAATCAGGCTGAAACAAGCAGTCTTAAAGCGCGGCTCGAGCAATTAAAATCAGAATACCAAACCCGTGTGCAATTTTGGCGCGGGGAGCAATTACCGGCGGATTTTAATTCCCATTTAGCGAATGCGAATAAATCGGCGGAGCAATTCTATCAAATTGCGTTGAATGAGTTGGTGCCGGCACGTGAAGCACAGCAAAACAGCGATGCAATTATTAGCAAGTTACGAGAGCAGTATCAGCAACATCGTAGGGCAATTGACCAAGTGGTTAATCTTGCCAACCAACGGGTAAAACAAACCGAGTTACATGCCAGTGAAACCATTGCAAGCGCGAGTCGCGGTCAATGGGTGTTATTATTACTCGCCGTAACTCTGGCAATGGTTGCGGCTTTTGCAGTCCTGAGCTCTATTTTGCAGCCACTGCATCGTTTGCGCGATATGATGCTAAACATTAGCGACAAAAAAGACTTAACTTTGCGGCTTAACCTTGCCGGCAATGACGAACTCGCGAGCACGGCCAAAGCCTTCGATAACCTCTTACAGCATGTCCAGCAAATGCTGCATGTGCTACGCGATGACGCCAGTCAAGTCAGTCTGGCTGCATCTGAGATGCATCAACAAGCACAACTATTGGTTCGCAGCGCAGAAACCGCGCAACACTCCGCTTCTGCCATCAACAGCACCTTACAACACAGTGCTGAGGGATTACAGTCGGTCTCAGCACACGGCCAATCCGCCATGCAATTGTCCGCACATTCCGGAGAGCTCTCGGCGTCTGGCGCTCAAGTAATCACCTCGGCGGCAAACGCCCTGCTGCGAATTGCTGAAGCGATCCGGCAAAATAGCGACACTATTTCGTCATTGGACAATCACACCAAACGTATTTCGTCAGTGGTGCAAGTGATAGGCGAAGTCGCCGGTCAAACAAATTTATTGGCTCTTAATGCCGCGATTGAAGCCGCGAGGGCTGGCGAGTCAGGTCGAGGATTTGCGGTAGTTGCAGATGAAGTTCGAACTTTAGCTGGTCGAACCGCGACCGCGACCACCGATATCACAGCAATGATCCATGAAGTGCAAAACACCGCCTTAAAAGCGGTGGAATCTATGCAGCACATTTTGGAACAAGCTGACCACGGAGCGAACATTGCCAAAGATGCCGGTACAGCCATTGCTAGTATTCAAACCGAAACTAGCCGAGTTGTCGTCGCCGTGGAAGGTATAGCCAAGAATCTGCAACAACAAGAAGGTGATAGCGAGATTTTACTGCAAACAGCTGCAGAGGTTCGAAACGTGGCGAACAATAACACTGAAGTCGCACAACTGACCGTCAGTGCAGCCGCGAAAATGTCGGCACTAGCAAAAGACATGCATCAGGAAGTTGATGCATGGCGGATCTAGCCAGAAGCTGCCGACGTTTTTGATTAATGCGAGTTCAGTGATCATCACCGCGCCCGCAGTGATGCCCGCCAATCTTCAAGGGTTTAGGGAATGAGTAAACCTCCTAAATCTTTGAAGATTTGGCTCGATAGCCTGGTAAATCTCCAACGAATTCGCGGTTAAACATGGTATAACAGCTGCCTAGCATTAGTTGTTGAGGAAAAGGGATGCGAATTATTGGATGTTTACTACTGCTGCAGCTCAGTGCCTGCAGTATGCCAAGCCGAGATTCCGAAGAATTTAAATACAACAAAATGGTCCAAGAGCAGCGCGCCCAATGCCGTCAACTCCCAGAACCATTAGCCACAAGTTGCTTAAACGACGTTAAAGCAAAAAATTATGCAGACTACCTAAAAAGCAAAGGGACAACTGCTGTTCACAATACCCCGAGTTGATAAACCACCACACAAAGCAGTAGTAAAAGATGTAAAAAGCTGCAGCCCCACATAGTCTGAATAAAAGGTTTTTTCAGGGTTTTATGTCGAAAGAGTCCCCGAGCTAACCATGCGCCAGGCCAACCACCCAGCAAGGCTGAGAGTAATAATGTTGACTCAGCCACCCGAAATCGTTGTTTAACTGCCAGCCATTTATCCCAAGCGAATAAGCAAAAGCTAACGATACTTGCCATTACGTGAAACCAAATGAACCACTTTGGCATCAGACCAGCCCAGTGCAAGACCTGCAAAGCCAGAAAAAACGCGACTACAGCGCTAAATACTTTCAACATAAAAATCGAGCGCTTCCCCACTAGTTGGCACTGTCACTAAACCCTGTTTGGCTAAGCCAACTTTCTGCAGAACACGTTGTGATGCAAGGTTACTGGCTTGTACTATGCCGACGATCTTTGGCAGTTTCAGTACAGTTTTACCAAAGTGATAAACAGCAGCCGCAGCTTCACTGGCATAACCTTGACCACCAAACTCCGGGAAAAAGGCATAACCTAAGTCCGGTGCAGGCAAATAATCACGACTCACTAACCCACATAAACCAATAGATGCACCGTCTGCCGCACGCACCACCCGATACATGCCAAACCCATGTTGCTGATAACTGGCAAGCGGCCCATCTTTTAGGTATTGCTCAGCTTGCGCCAAGGTGCGCACGCCCCTATCACCGATATTTTCGATAAAACTAGGCTCATTCAGAAGTGCCAACATCAAGGGGGCATCGTTTTCTGTCAATTTGTAAAATGTTAGACGAGCAGTGGAAATCAGTGCGTTCATTCAAAAACTCCAACCTTGGTTATCGCTAAGTTAAACTCGTGGAAATCTCTCTGCAATAGGCTTAAAAAAATAAGGCCTGCGAAGTGCAGGCCTTATTCGGTAATAACATCTTTCGATTATCTGCTTTGCTCAGTAGCTACTGGCGCTGGTTCTGCATCATTGTTTGCCGCAGAAGTCAGGATTTCCGAATCAGACTTATTTTCCCAATAATCAGCGTTTTTGATACCTAATTTTTCAGGATGGAACACTGGATCTTTGCCTTCAGCTTTCTGCGCTTCATAATCACGCAGACATTTAAAGGCGACACCGTGCATCAAGATGATGGCGATAATGTTCAACCAAGCCATTAAGCCAACACCGATATCACCTAATGCCCACGCCAAATCAGCAGTTTTTACCGTGCCGTATACGGTTGCGGCCATAATGCCAATTTTTAACAAAAAGCCAAGCCAAGGACGGTCCACTTTTTTATTGATAAAAGCGACGTTGGTTTCAGCAATGTAATAGTAAGCAACAATTGTGGTAAAGGCGAAGAACAGCAATGCGACTGCAACAAAAATAGAGCCAAAACCAGGCATCACATTTTCTAAAGCGGTTTGCACATAACCAGGACCTGCGGCAACACCAGCGATACCGGTAAATAACCGAGAGCCATCTGCGGCTTCGACATTGTATTGCCCCGTGATTAACAACATAAACGCTGTTGCTGAGCACACAAACAAGGTATCTACATACACAGAGAAACCTTGTACCAAGCCTTGTTTAGCTGGGTGACTTACTGCCGCGGCAGATGAAGCGTGTGGACCTGTGCCCTGACCGGCTTCATTTGAATACACGCCACGTTTAACACCCCATTGAATGGCAGAACCCAGGATTGCACCGAAGGTTGCGTCCATACCAAATGCACTGTTGATGATTAACATAAATACATCTGGCAATTGTTCAATATGCAGGGCAATAACCACACAAGCAACAATGATGTAGCTCAGCGCCATAAATGGCACTACCAGCTCAGCGAAGCTTGCGATCCGTTTTACACCACCAAAGATAATAAAACCAAGGGTAATCGCTAACACTGCAGCGGTCACATTTGGACTAATGCCCACGGCCGTTTGCAGGCTAGACGCGATTGAGTTTGCTTGTACGCCAGGTAACAAAAAGCCAGTCGCAAAAATTGTCGCGATGGCGAATACCCAAGCGTACCATTTCATTCCTAGGCCTTTCTCGATATAAAAGGCTGGGCCACCACGGTATTGGCCGTTGATTTTCTCTTTATATACTTGACCTAAGGTTGATTCGACAAAGGCTGAGCTTGCGCCTAAAAAAGCCACAACCCACATCCAAAATACCGCGCCAGGGCCACCAAAGGTGATAGCTGTTGCCACACCGGCGATGTTACCAGTACCGACCCTGCCAGCTAAAGTCATGGTCAGCGCTTGGAACGACGAAACGCCGCTATCCGAGCTTTTACCATCAAACATCAACCGAATCATTTCTTTGGCATGACGTAACTGAAGAAAACGAGAACGGATAGAAAAATATAGACCAACCCCTAAGCACAATGCGATTAACGCTGGGCTCCAAATTAGGTTGTTCACTGCAGCAACAATCTCATTCATTGAGCAATTCCTCGATTATTATTTGTTGTTTGTGCAAGGTTTAATTATTTAGCGCGCACGGCTTGTTACATGACAGTCTGGTGAATAGAGCTGATGCTTTGCCGACAAGGGGCATAAGATAACGGGTTATTGCTAGAAGGCACAGAAATATTTTACTAATGTTCGTTGAAAGCCCGAAAAAATCGGCTTAATCGTTCGAGTCATACCAACGTGTTATGGCGATTGTAACTGGGTGGAAATCGCCGGCAATTGCGACATTTGCCGCATGATCCATTGCTGTCGTCCCCGAACATAATTTGAAGGCGCTTTTACCAACAACCGATGTGGATTTGGCAACACCGCCGCCAATAACGCCGCTTGTGACTTTGAAAGTTTTGCCGCGGAAGTCTTAAAATAGCGCTGAGCGGCAGCTTCAACACCAAACACGCCCTCACCGAACTCGATACTATTTAAATAAACTTCAAGGATCCGCTCCTTGCCCCAAGCCCCTTCAATCAGTACAGTCAATCCAGATTCCAACCCCTTACGCAACCAACTGCGCCCGGTCCATAAAAATACGTTTTTTGCAGTTTGTTGGCTGATGGTGGATGCGCCACGTACTCTTTTACTGCGCGCATTAAATGCGAGGGCTTTTTCAATGGCGGTAAGGTCAAAACCACTATGTTGCAGAAACTTTTGATCTTCTGAGGCTACAACAGCCTGCAGCAAATGTTTAGACATATTCTCGATAGGAACCCATTGATGTTGCTCATGATAAGCAAAATCGGCATCTAACCACGCGGCAAGCTGACGCTCCAACATCACGCCAGTATAAGGCACCGGCACCCAAGCGAATAAAATGACAAGGCTCAGAACAACCGCGATGAAATACCGGATCCCCTTGCGTAAATATAACCAACCAGCAGCAAGCAAAATGAAGTCTCAACCAAACGCTAATAACGCAGTGTACAAAGCACCGACAGCAGATACAAGCCAACCTTGAGTGCTGCGCTGTTTTACGGCAAAAGCGCAGCGTTAACTGCGCTCATCTGACGCTTTTTGTAATAAACGCCGACTTTCTTGTAAAAACTGGCCTGCAAGTTCACCAAAGAATTGCTGACCTTTGGCAAATTCAGCCATTAACCCGGCTTTATCTCGCGCAGCCAATAAATGAGACAGCTGATTAAAACGATGCTGGTAACGCTGCAATAAACCGGTGACTGCCACGGACGACAGCATGATGTCGGCATAGAGTTCGGCATTTTGCGCGAACAAGCGGCCAATCATCGCCAGTTCAAGTCGATAAATCGGTGAACTTAACTCCAAGAGCTGCGCTAAATCGGCATGTTCTTCCGCTAAATGCACCCCGTAGACTAAGGAACTGAAATGACGCATGGCTTGAATCAGCTGCATCAACTCATCATGCTGTTCCGCGGTTTTTTCACTGAGCACAGCGCCCCAGACTTTAAATTGCTGTAACAACCATTGGTAATGGTCGGCATTTCGACCATGGCATACCACCACCACTTGCTTAACGATGTTACTGATATCAGGTCCAAACATTGGGTGTAAACCAAGGACCGGGCCATTATGCTGCGCAAGCATTTTTTGCAGTGGTGCAGCTTTAACACTGGTTAAGTCTGCCAGTATGCAGTCTGATGGCAAAGTCGGTAGCTGAGAAATCACCTGTAGAGTAGCGTGAATAGGTACAGCGATCAGCACCAGCGCGGCATCAGCGACAATAGCTTGGGCATCAGGCCAATCGGCAGTTTCAAGCACAACCACTTGATACCCAGAACGGTTAAATAAACTGGCAAAACGCTGACCTAAAGCTCCGGCACCACCAACAATCACCACTTTACCACCACCTTCACGGCAGCAAACAAATCCAGTTTCCTGGGTCTGATAAGATTCACGCATGACTCTGCGCAACACATCTTCGACTAGTTCCGCAGAAACACCAATTTGCTCTGCTTGCTCACGTCGCGCTTTCAGTAACGACAATTCACGTTCGGGTACATATAATGGCAACGCATACTGCTGCTTCACTCGCCCGACTTCGGCGGTAACTTTGGCTCTTTGCGCCAGTAACTCGACCAGTTGACTATCAATTGCATCGATTTGGGTCCGCAGCGGTGCTAATTCCGCAGCAGATGCTGCCTGCGCCGAAGTAGAGATTGCCATAAAACTTCCTTAGTTTGCTTGCTGCTCTTGCTGCATTTGTCGGTGTAGCCCCGCCAATAGCTGCGCGGTCGTATCCCAGTCGATGCAGGCATCGGTAACAGAAACCCCATATTGCAGACCTTGACCATCCCCCAAATCCTGGCGTCCGGCATTAATATGACTTTCTAACATCAAGCCAATAATAGCTTTATTTCCCAGCAATCGCTGCGCAACAACGGCCTCGGCAACGATACCTTGCCGATTATGGTCTTTATTTGAATTGCCATGGCTGCAATCGACCACAATGGCGGTAGGTAGATGATTCTTTTGTAACGCTGCTACTGCGGCATTAATGCTCTCTGCATCATAGTTAGGCTTAGCCCCACCACGCAGAATAATATGACCGTCGACATTGCCAGCGGTTTGCACTAAAGCAACTTCGCCCCGTTGATTAATACCAATAAAGGTGTGTGGACTCGCCGCAGACTGCAGCGCATTCAGTGCGATATTCAAATTACCGTCAGTGCCATTTTTAAAACCGACTGGCATGGATAATCCGCTCGCCATCTCGCGATGTGTTTGGCTTTCGACAGTGCGAGCACCAATCGCCGCCCACGAAATCAAATCCGACATGTACTGCGGACTAATCGGATCTAGGGCTTCTGTGGCCGTTGCCAATTCCATTTCTACTAATTGCAGTAACAATTCTCGACCGCGAGTTAATCCGGTCTCTAAATCAAATGAATCGTCTAAGTGTGGATCGTTGATATAACCTTTCCAGCCGACTGTGGTCCGTGGTTTTTCAAAATACACCCGCATCACAATATACAAACTGTCGGCATATTCCAGTTGCAGAGCTTTTAAGCGCTTGGCGTAATCAATAGCTGCAATCGGATCATGAATAGAACAAGGCCCGGTTACCACCAATAACCGCGGATCACGGCCATGAATAATATCGGCGATCTCACGACGTGCTTTTTGCACAAATCTTGCGCCAGCAGCAGGTAACGGCAAACCTCGTTTTAGTACTAATGGCGGACTTAATGGCTTCTCCGCAACAATTCTTAAATCATCAACAATTTCACTCATTTCATTACTCCAAATCGGGATGTTTCATCTGTGCTTGCAACCGACCAGGGAGCAAAAATGATGTACAAATATATTTACACTATGTATTTAAATAATTACGATATGCGGCATATTAAAAAAATTACCACGCTAAGTCAATGCAAATTGTCAATAATTACGCAGCTCACAAACCAAAATACCAAGACCCAAATAACGTAAACTTATGGTTACATAAACACTCAGGTTTAATGGTTTTTGCTCATTCCACCGAAATAGCGTCAGCATTTAGTAGGGAGCAAAATTCACAGCATAGAAATGCTTAGTTGCTAGTCTGTCTGATCCTCGCTAAATTAACTAAGTGACAAACGATGTGGTAAAGCAACTAGCCTTGGAGGCGCGGTGAAAGCAGTAAAATTACTCTGTGCAATAGCATTGTTACAGCCTTTACTGTCGCATGCAGCGCCGTCAATAAAGCTAGTTACAGAGCACTTGCCGCCTTTTCAAATGGAAACTCCACAAGGGCTCACCGGTTACGCAACCGAAATCGTCCAAGCCACGATGGCCCAGGCAAAAATTGACTACACCGTTGAAGTCATGAGCTGGAGTCGTGCCTACAATTTGGCGCTTCGCGATGCTAATACTTGTATTTATTCAATTTCAAAAGGTGCAGAGCGCGAGCAGCACTTCCAATGGATAGGCGCTATCTCTTATAGCTTAACTTCGATTTATTCATTAAAAAAACGTCACGATATCCAGATCAAAACGCTCGAAGATGCGAAGAAGTACACGATTGCAGTCACGAAAGATGATATTACCCATCACTTTTTGCTTAGCAGGGGCTTTAAGGAAGGCGAGCAGCTTTATGTTATTGAGAACGTCTATAGCATGCTCAACATTTTAAAAGGACGAAAGAACATTGACCTGATCATCGTCAATGACACCATTTTAAAATACCGGGCTGAAGAATCTGGTGTGCCTTTTATTGAATTAAAAAAGCAGTTGGAATTACCAGAATTGCCGCTCGATTTCTATTTAGCCTGCAGTAAAAAAACAGATAAAGCACTCGCCGACCAACTTGCCGCTAGCCTACAAAAACTAAAAGACAGCGGCAAATTCCAGCAGATCCGAGATCAATGGGCGGATAAACTCTAATCAGCTACAAGCTCTTTTTCGGCGGTAGCGCGACATTAGCGAAAATAAATCCTGCCACTAACGACATGAAAATCAAGAATGTTTGCTGCCCAAGCTGCTCGGTAGCCACCATACTCTCGCCAGAAATAAACGCATTTAAACCGATATAGGTTTTACTGCCAGGCACCAGAACGATCATCCCTTGCAACGACACTATGCTAGCCGGCGCATCAGCAAAACGAGTGAACAAATTGCCGTAAATGCCTACCGCAAAAGCACCAGCAAAAGCACCTAAAGCCAAACCTAGATACTCGCCACCGAGCAAACTGGCACCGTAAGCAATAAATCCAGATAATAGCCCCCAAAACGCATGTTTTTTCCGCGCTCGGAATACAATCACCAATGAGCCACATAGAATTGCCACAGCAAGCCAAGAGGTCCATTGCGGTACCGGCTCAGTAGCTTGATAGCTCACCGTGCCAAAGCATAGCTGCCCCAACGCCATCCCGAGAAAACCACCAAAATACAGCTTAAATAACAACATCACCGCATCCATTATTCGTGCGGTTCCTGAAACCAAATGTCGTGCCGCCAGTTCTGCGAGTCCGAGTGTCAATGCAAGCCCTGGGATGAACACGATAATTGCGGATAGCACCACCAATGGTACATGGATACTGGGGTCAACATAGGCCGCAATCCCGGTTGCAGCAAAGGCGGCAACCATCGCCACCAATGGCTCCAGCATATGCGTCACCCGCCTACTCTTCTCCGCCCATAACACAAAGAGATAAACAACAAAACTGAGTAGACTTGCATATAACACGTCATGCCAACTGGCTCGCATTAACAACGCAAATGCCCCACCAGCGGCGCCAAAGGCCAAGAACGTCCATACGCGGCTGTAAGGGTTTGGCATTGCGGCGATGGTATTTAACTGTTGAGTGGCCTCTGCCAAGCTCATTTGGCCGTTTGCCACGGCATCAACGATTTCGTCTGTACGTGATAGTGAGCCTAAATCAAGTTCACCCGGCATTACTCGGGCAACATGGGTATATTCGGTATCTTCGCCTGGCACCCAAATTACAAATGTCAGAACAGTTGGTGTTATCGCAAAAGCTGCTCCAATTCCTAAGAATGAGGCTACGTTGAGCAAATGTGTTTCTAGGCGATAGGCAGGGGTGCCAAATTTATGCAGCATTTTCCCTAACTTGACGATAAATTTGCGCTTTTCGATAAAACTGGCTGAATCCACAAAGCTTTCCTAAAGAGTTGCGCGAATGCGCTAATCAACAATGCTCTGAGATTGTAAGTCGCAAACCTAGGGATGAAAAGGCAACGCCCTCTTTATTCTGATATTTAGCAGGAAATTGGGGTAAAAAAAAGGCTGCCAATTGGCAGCCTTTGAGTCGCTTAGTTAAGCTTTTCGCGGATACGCGCTGATTTACCTGAACGATCGCGTAAGTAGTAAAGCTTGGCACGGCGAACTGCACCACGACGTT
>JACCDZ011737740.1_pt1 | contig 22627 bp, 15 predicted proteins | sample 7449551 | NCBI WGS metagenome assembly JACCDZ01 (sample SAMN15323452, study PRJNA562643) | freshwater metagenome | isolation source: river surface water | place: USA:Blue River Watershed | collected 2017-08-18 | reverse complement strand
CATGGCATTGGATGTTTCAGGGAATGCCAACGTGTCAGGTACCTTCGGCGCCACGGGAGCGACTACCCTCAGTTCCCTCACCACCACAGGCAACACCACCGTGGATGGAACGTTCACGGCGAAAGGCACCTCCACCTTGGCGTCCTTCAACAGCACGGGGACAGGCAGTGTTTCCACTTCCTTGGCCGTCGGCAAATCCGCTGTGTCTAGCGGCATGGCATTGGATGTCTCGGGCAATGCCAACGTGTCAGGTACGTTTGGCGCTGCGGGTGCGACCACACTCAGTTCCCTCACCACCACGGGCAACACCACGGTGGATGGAACGTTCACGGCGAAAGGCACGTCCACCTTGGCGTCCTTCAACAGCACGGGAACGGGGAGTGTTTCCACTTCCTTGGCCGTAGGCAAATCCGTAGTGTCTAGCGGCATGGCATTGGATGTTTCAGGGAATGCCAACGTGTCAGGTACCTTCGGCGCCACGGGAGCGACTACCCTCAGTTCCCTCACCACCACGGGCAACACCACGGTGGATGGAACGTTCACGGCGAAAGGCACCTCCACCTTGGCGTCCTTCAACAGCACGGGAACGGGGAGTGTATCGACATCTCTCGCAGTCGGCAAATCCGCTGTGTCTAGCGGCATGGCATTGGATGTGTCCGGCAATGCAACCATCTCAGGCAATGTCAACGTGTCAGGTACCTTCGGCGCCACGGGTGCGACCACCCTCAGTTCCCTCACCACCACAGGCAATGCCAATGTATCAGGTACTTTTGACGCAACGGGTGCGACCACCCTCAGTTCCCTCACCACCACGGGCAACACCACGGTGGATGGAACGTTCGTAGCGAAAGGCACCTCCACCTTGGCGTCCTTCAACAGCACGGGGACTGGCAGTGTCTCCACATCCTTGGCCGTCGGCAAAACCTCCGCCACCGGCGGCATCGCATTGGATGTAGCCGGCAGCGCCAATGTGTCCGGAACGTTGACTGCGGGGAGCATCACACTCGGCACGCTCACCACTGGCAACACCACCGTGGATGGAACGCTCACGGTAACCGGCACCTCCTCCTTGGCGTCCTTCAACAGCACGGGGACGGGGAGTGTCTCCACATCCTTGGCCGTCGGCAAAACCTCCGCCACCAGCGGCATCGCATTGGATGTTGCCGGCAATGCGAATGTATCGGGTTCCTTTGGTGCGGGAACCTCCACCCTTTCCGCCCTCACAGTCACGAACAATGCCAGTGTGACGGGAACGTTGACTGCGGGAACCTCCACCCTTTCCGCCCTCACGATTACCGGCAACACCACCGCCGATGGAACTCTGACGGTGAAAGGTACCTCTTCCTTGGCGTCCTTCAACAGCACGGGCACGGGGAGTGTTTCCACATCCTTGGCTGTCGGCAAAACGTCGGTGTCCAGCGGCATCGCCTTGGACGTTTCTGGCAACGCGAATGTATCAGGTTCCTTTGCTGCGGGAACCTCCACCCTTTCCGCCCTCACAGTCACGAACAATGCCAGTGTGACCGGAACGTTGACTGCGGGAACCTCCACCCTCTCGACGCTTTCCATCACAGGCGCTACTACTGCCAATGGAACTTTGACGGTGAAAGGAACCTCTTCCTTGGCGTCCTTCAACAGCACGGGGACGGGGAGTGTTTCCACATCCTTGGCTGTCGGCAAAACATCGGTGTCCAGCGGCATCGCCTTGGACGTGTCTGGCAACGCGAATGTGTCGGGTGCGTTAACTGCGGGCAGCATCACTCTCGGCGCACTTACGACCGGCAATACCACTGTGGATGGAACACTCGCCGTGACAGGAACTTCGACGTTGGCGTCGTTCAACAGCACGGGGACGGGGAGTGTGTTGACATCCTTGGCTGTCGGCAAGTCGTCCGCCACCAGCGGCGTGGCATTGGACGTGTCGGGCAACGCGAATGTCTCGGGAACTTTCGGTGCGGGAACCTCCACCCTTTCTGCCCTCACCATCACCGGCAACACTACCGCCGATGGAACTCTGACGGTGAAAGGCGCCTCTGCGTTGGCGTCCTTCAACAGCACGGGCACGGGCAGTGTTTCTACATCCTTGGCCGTCGGCAAATCCGCGGTGTCCAGCGGCATGGTGTTGGATGTCTCCGGGAATGCGAATGTCTCTGGAACCTTCGGCGCGGGATCGTCCACTCTTTCCGCCCTCGCCATCACCGGCGCAACTACTGCCAATGGAACTTTGACGGTGAAAGGAACTTCCTCCTTGGCGTCCTTCAACAGCACGGGGACAGGCAGTGTTTCCACATCCTTGTCCGTCGGCAAATCTGCGGTGTCCAGCGGCATGGTGTTGGATGTGTCCGGGAACGCGAATGTTTCAGGTACCTTCGGCGCAACAGGCGCAACCACCCTTTCCACCCTCACGATCACGGGCAACGCCACGACGAACGGGACACTGACCGTGAGAGGCGCATCGTCGTTGGCCTCATTCACCAGCAGCAGCACCGGCAGCGTGTTGACGTCCTTGGCCGTGGGCAAAACGTCGGCAAATGGCAGCAACGTGTTGGATGTGTCTGGCAACGCCAATGTGTCGGGGGCGTTGACCGCAGGCAGCATCGTGCTCGGCGGCGGCACGCTCACAACTGGCAACACCACGGTGAACGGAACGCTCGCGGTGACTGGCATGTCCTCCTTGGCCGCGTTCACCAGCAGCAGCACCGGCAGCGTGTTGACCTCGTTGGCCGTCGGCAAATCCGCCGTGACGGTGAGCGGCATGGCATTGGATGTGTCCGGCAATGCCAACGTGTCGGGAACCTTCGGCGCCACGGGCGCAAGTACCCTTTCCACCCTGACGATCACGGGCAACGCCACGACGAATGGGACCCTGACCGTGAGAGGTGCATCGTCCTTGGCGTCGTTCACCAGCAGCAGCACCGGCAGCGTGTTGACCTCGTTGGCCGTCGGCAAATCCGCAGTGACGGTGGGCGGCATGGTGCTGGATGTGTCCGGCAATGCCAACGTGTCGGGCACTTTCGGTGCAGGAACATCAACCTTTTCCGCACTCACCATCACGGGCAATGCCAATGTGAATGGAACGTTGATGGTGACGGGCACATCCTCCTTGGCGGCGTTCAACAGCACGGGAACGGGCAGTGTGTTGACTTCCCTCGCGGTCGGCAAATCCGCGGTGACCGTCGCTGGCATGGTGCTGGATGTGTCCGGCAATGCCAACGTGTCGGGAACCTTCGGCGCCACGGGCGCAAGTACCCTTTCCACCCTGACCATCACGGGCAACAGCACGGCGAATGGAACTTTTACCGTGAAAGGAACCGCATCCTTGGCGGCGTTCAACAGCACGGGTACAGGCAGCGTGTCGACTTCCCTCGCGGTCGGCAAATCCGCGGTGACCGTCGCTGGCATGGTGCTGGATGTGTCGGGCAACGCCAATGTCTCGGGAACCTTCGGCGCGACGGGTGCTGCAACTTTGAGTGCATTGACCACCACGGGCAACACGACCGTGAATGGAACGTTGACGGCAAAAGGCACCTCGACCTTGGCGTCCTTCAACAGCACGGGTACGGGCAGTGTGTTGACGTCCCTCGCAGTCGGTAAAACTTCGGTGTCTGGCAGCAACATTGTGCTTGACGTATCAGGCAACGCCAATGTGTCGGGGACTCTCAATGCCGGCACCATGACGTTCACGAGCGCAAACCTCAGCGGCGGTCTCACGGTGGGACAGAATCTCCTGGTGTCAGGCAACACGGGGTTGGGGGCCAACATGACCAATCCCGTCGCCACCTTGGACGTGAGTGGCAACGAAATCGTGTCCGGCACTCTTGCCGTCGGCAAAACCAGCGCGGCCACCAGCGGCATTACTCTGGACGTGACTGGGAGTGCCGCAATCAGCAGTGCCTTGACGGTGTCCGGCAACACAACGGTGCAAGCCACCTCCGCGAAAAACTTGGCCTTGGGCAAATCGGCGGTCAGTGGCAGCAATGTGTTGGACGTGAGTGGAAATGCGGCGATCAGCAGCGCCCTGTCCGTGGCGGGCACCTTGACGGCAACCGGCACGGCGTTGATGGGCGGGTTCATGTCGCTGGGCAAAACCAGTTCCCCCACCACCACTTTGGACGTGAGTGGAAATGCAGCGATCAGCAGCGCCTTGACGGTGTCGGGCAACACGACGCTGCAAGCCACCTCCGCGAAAAACGTGGCGTTAGGTAAATCGGCGGTCAGCGGCAGCAATGTGTTGGATGTGAGTGGAAATGCAGCAATCAGCAGCGCCCTGTCCGTGGCGGGGACGTTGGCGATCACGGGCACCTCCACCTTGGCCTCGACGTTGGCTGTGGGCAAAAGCACCACGGCCACTAGCGGCATCACCCTGGACGTGAATGGGAGTGCGGCGATCAGCAGCGCGTTGACCGTGTCCGGCACCTCCACGTTGAAAACGACGACGGCTTCCGCGCTCGGCGTGAACAAAACGTCGGTCGGCACGAACCTGGTGGTGGACGTGAGCGGCAACGGCGCGGTGTCAGGCACCTTGGCCGTGGGCAAGAGTACGCAAGCCAATTCGCCGTACGCGCTGGATGTGAACGGCAGCGTGGGCGTGGGTCAAACGTTGGCGGTGTTTGGGACGGCGGCGGTCGGCAAGTCGACGGTGACGGCGGGCAACACCTTGGATGTGTCCGGGGTGTCGTACGTGGGTGGATCGTTCGGCGTGAACAACTCCAATGGGGTGTATCAGCTGGGCTGCAACCTGAGCAACAATGGTTGGTTTCGAGTGGGTCCCGTGTACGATGCGAGCGGCAATTACACAGGCGACTACACGGGGGAGATTCCGTTGCGCGGGGGTCCATTCACGTTCCGCGGTCGCAAAGGCACGTCGAGCAACAACACGTCGCGGGTGGACTTTTCGAACGACAACACGTGGAATTCGACGGCGCTGACTAGTGCGGCAGTGTACAACGGGATCACGGCGGGCAACGGCGCCGCCATTGACTTCAGTGGATGTCAGCTGGCGGTGTACACGTGGAATGGGTCGACGAACTTCGCGACCTCCTCGGGGACGGTGCAGTGCAGAGCGTTCATTGATCACACGACCGGCAACTACACCACGAAAGGGGGGCTCCGCTTGTTCAACAGCACGGCGGTGTCGGTGAATTCATCACCGGGGTGGTCGATCGCGAACGACGCGTCGAACAACTTGTCGGTGTCCGCGATTGGCAGCCCAGGCAACATTGTGTTGAACCGCACGGCGTCGGTGGCGACCAGTCTGGCGGTGGGCAAAACGAGCACGGCGAACGCGTCGTATGTGTTGGATGTGAATGGCAGTGCGGGGATCGGGCAGAACCTGACGGTGTTCGGCACGACCAATGTGCAGCAAAGTCTATCGGTAAACAAAACCACGACGGCGGGCAGTGGTCTCGCGCTGGACGTGAGTGGCAATGGCGTCGTGTCGACGTCGCTGGCGGTGGGCAAGACCACGCAAGCCACCAGCGGATACCAATTGGATGTCAGTGGCACTGCTATGGTGAGTGGAGGGGCGTGGTTTCTTGGCGCAGTGGACATCAAGAACAACGTCACGGTGGAACAGACATTGACCGCGTGGCAAGTGCCGATTTGCACGGCGCAACAGCCGGGTCCCAGCGACAGTTCTCAAATCATTCCCACTACCGCGTGGGTGCAATCGGCCATCACGCAATACCAATTGTTCGTTCCACGATTCCAGACATTCAGTTCCTATCAACCTGCCTCCACGCAAACGAAGGGTCAATGGATCCGATTTTATGGGGGATGGGGTCCAGCAGACATTGCCATTTACAGAATCACCGCACAATTGTCGTACAATCCGACAACGGACGGAAACTATGCATATCAAAGCACGGGGAACACCGCAGGAACACTGTTTTTTCGTCCGGGATACTTGGCTCAGAGCAGCACTGGATATGCAAACTATCCCTCCAACTCCGGTGGGGAAATGGGAGCAGACAGAAAATTCGCGTGGTACATAGCAGACTACAACACTGGAAATACCTCTTACTTCCAATTCGCGTATGGATACGCAATCGAGACAACCGGCAATTCTTATTTCGCGCAATTCGGTTGCAGTGCCACCAACATAGGAGCGAATTACACATTGATCACCTCCATCGAGTACATCGGCGGACAAAATTTGTCTGGGGGATACACCACCTTTGAGAAAAGTGGGGAAACTGGCACGATCGACAATACATTGCCTTAACTTTTTCTCACTTCTCGGTGTTGCGTTCGTTGCAGATGACGTCAATGTCCATCATGGAGTGTGACGAGTCGGAGCGTTTGCTGATGCGTTCCGCCAGGTCGATGTCGCTGTGGTCGGGGGAGGAAGACGTGGAGAGGCCCGTCGTCACCATGCCTATGCCCATGGAGGTGGCCGCGGCAAAGAAAGAGGCGGGTCGATGGATCGTGGCGGCAGCGGCGGATGCGGCGCGTTGATACACAGTCGTAATGCCACCGCCGTAGTTCTCTTCTCGGATAGGAGAAAAGTGGGTGTGGTTGTTGTTGGCGTTGTCCACTGTGCAATCAATGTCTTCACGTTCCTCCTCTTGTTCCTTTTCATCTTCATCCTCATGTTCATCTTTTTCTTCTTCCTGCACGTTCACTTCAGGCAATGCGGCGGCGGCGGCATGGTGTCGACGCGACTGAGGCGAAAGATGGGAAAGAGGAGGAGGAGCATGAAGAGGACGACGGGAAGAGGGTGGCGGCGCAACAGGTAGGGTGAAGGTGTCCGGATATTCTGGGTACGCAAATTGGTGTTGTTGTTGTTGACGTTGGATTTCGCTCACCAACAATTGCAGTTCGTCGTCGACGCGTGGCGGTGTTTCTCGGCGATGGAAGTGCGCAGGGAAGTGCCGATTCGTTCCACTTCCGCTTCCAAACAATTGCACGACGGTGGGTTTGGTAGTGGTGTTCGTGGTCTCCGGCGCGGCCGGCGGCGGCTTCTTCCCCGAGTCCATTCGCGCGCGGCTTCGAGTCCCGCTTGCCCCCCGAAAAGCTCCTGCATCCAAAGCATCGGTCACATTCTGTCGTGATGGTGTGGTTGTTGTGACGGGGGCGGGGACGGTGGCGGGGACGGAGGTGGAAGAAGAAGAAGTGGGTGGTATGAGTTCGCCGCGTTCCATGCGGTCGACGAGTTGTTCGACGGAGCGGGTGTTTTGGTGCAGGAGTTGTTGCGTGGCGCGCAGTTCGTGGCGGACGTCGCGCAGTTCGTGTTTCTGCAGTTTGCGCTGTTCAGTGGCCTCCTTGCGCTGTTTGGCGCTGGCGTCCTGCATGAGTTTGTCTTGGCGCCCGTAGGGGTCCATGACGTCCTCGACGAAGCTGTTGAGTTTGAGGGGATCGACGGGGGCGGGTGCGCAGCAGAGGAAAGGGGCGGCGCCGCAGCAGCGTTTGCGCGCCTCCACGTTGAGCGTTTCCGTGAGGAAGATCTCCTTGATGATGGAGAAGGCGGACTTGATGAGCAAGATGTTGTTCACCAGGCGGTCTTTCTCCACGATGAGTCGGCGGATCTCGGTCTCGAGGTTGCGCACGGAGGTCCGCTTGTCCTTGCTGCGCTTGGCCTTCAGCACGGCAATGAGGTAGTTCTTCTGGTTCTTGATTTCCTTCAGCGCATTGATCTTGCGCTTGCGGATGTCTTCGATCTTCTTGATGACGACGAAGACATTGGTGTTGTAGATGACCGGGTACAAGGTACGGATGTCCTTCGGAATGATGAACTGGTTCGTCTCCTTGATCTCGTTGATCTTCTTCTCCGTCTCCTCGATGCAGCTCTGCACGGTGTCTTTGTCCAGGCCGAACATGAGCGTGTAGCCCGAGAGGAACTCAATGCGCGTCTGCAGCTTGTCGTAGCGGTGCGACGAGGTCTTGTGCGCCTCCGACGCGGCGTCCAGCTTCAGGTAGTTCACCACCGCCAGCAGGAACGCGATGATGCCGTTCACGCTGGAGATGAGGAAGGCGCCCCAGTACCATTCGTCCACGATACTCGTGAGCACCGTGGCGGCGGTACTCAGCAGGATGGCCGGCATCATCAGGAAGTTCAGGCGCCGCTCGCAAAACGTCTTCGACTCCATGTAGATCAACTTCTGGCCACTCAAGTGCGCCGCGATGATGTCCAGCGCACTCGACAGGTACTCCTTCTCGTCGTAGTAGTTGTCGTTGATCTCCTTCTCCACCTCCTTGTACGTGTACTTCCGGTACGTCAAACTCGGATCCATCTCCTCCTCCCCTTCATTCCAGTCGCCCCCTCCTCCACCTGCACCCAAGCGCCCCGCCGCTTTCCCTACTTGTTCTCGCAAATCTTCCGTTTTGGCACCCGATGCCAGAGAGGAGGAGGAAGTGCGAAGGCGTCGGGGGTTGTGTGAAGGGAGGGTTGAAGTGGAACTGGTGAAAGTGGGAGCGGCGGCGGCGGCAAAAGGGATTGTGGATACGGATACAGCTGCCGTGGATGGAAGCGTGGTGGTGGTGGGTGGCGCAGATGGTGCAGATGGCGAAGGTCGAGGGTGGAGTTGGCGGAGGGAAAAGGAGCGCGACATGGGCGGCGCGGCAACGGGCGTTGACCTTGGACGGTTCGGCGACGACGGTGGTCGCACCCTTGCTTCCTCTCCTTCATCCTCTCCTTCATCTTCATCTTCATCCTCATCCTCGTACTCATCCTTTCCTTCTCCATCATCATCTTGCGGTATGGTTGTTCTTGTTGTTGCAGTGGTCGTCGTCGTTGTCGTCGTCGTTGCTGCTGGCGCAGTTCTCCGTGTCGGCAAGTCGGCGGAACCGGAGGACGTTGTCAAGGAAGGAACGGACCCCGACATGCCGGACATGGAATGGGAGGCGAAGGAAGAGGCGGAGGAAGAGGCGCTGCTGCGCAGTTCTTCCAATTCGTCTTCTGCGTCGGCCAACAAATCGTGGCTGGAGAAGATCGGACGCGACGTCTGTTTGTGGAAAGGATGCGGGGCACCGTGCTCGACCGCGGCGGCGGCGGCGGCGTCGTCATCGTCGTCGCTTCTCACCATGGCTGTGTAGTTGATCTGATCTGATCGATCGATCGTTGGGAATGGGAAAAGGGTGGGCGAAAAGGGTGAGCGAAAAGGGATCAATGCAACTGGTTGCTTTCGCTCGTTGTGGTCGTCGGCAATTGCATTGGTCCGAGAGAAAAAACGATCCATCTATTTCTCCATCGCACATTCCACGCGCAAGCAAAATCCGGCCGGCGGGCCGGTTTTTCAAGGTGCGGGGGCAGCGGCAATCGGAGGAACGGGGGCCATTGGGGGGGTCGGCGGTGGTGGAGGGTGTGGATAGGAAGTGGTGTGGGTACGGCGTCCACGGCGGCGGCGCGACAGTGATTGGGATGGAGGCAGTGGTCGAGTTGAATGTTTTCGCGTGGCATGATGGTGCTGCTGGCGGTGCCGGGACAGAGAGGGGGAGAGATGCTGCTTGGCGGATAGAGTGGCACTGTCGCCGCGCGCGTGATGATGATGTCCACTTCTGCTTCGACTGCCTACTTTGGTGGTGCTACTACCACTACTGCCTCGGCTAGTTCGGTGTGGATGGAGGAGACGGTACTCTTTGCGGCGCTGTGTTTCGGTGCGGGTGAGTTTGGGGCGCGACGTGATGGTGTCACCCCGGCGGCGACGGAGCTGTTGGCGCACGAAGCGGTGGATGGCGGGCATGCGCGCCAGCATGTCGTCGACGATGTGGCGGAAGTAGTTGCGGAACTGCGGGCGCATCCTGCCGAGCGCGTAGGACGGCACCCACCGAATTTCGGCTTTCTCGAAAATCTTGCTCTGTTTGAACCAGGCCGCCGGCATGCGCTTCTGCAGGAACTGTTGGTTCTGGTTGTAGAAGTGCGGCAGCCAGGGGTTGTAGTCGCAGGGCACGATGTGCATGCGGTACGGCGGGAATCCGTCGCTCTGGTGGTCGATAGGGAAGTGGCCGCAGCGGCGCAGCCAGCGACGCACGTCGCCATCGGTGCCCAAGAACCCCGTCAACTCCTCCCCCGCCTCGCGCACCGCGGTTTCCAGGAACGACTCTCGACTGTCCGTGCCGCCGCCGAAATCCGAGAACCCGTGCGCCGAGTCTTCGTACTTGCCCTCCTTGCCAAACAAAAACCACAACTCCCCTTTCCAAATCGTCGCGGGTAAAATGCCAGCACCCATGTCTGTTTGTCTGTTTGTTTGTCGCGGTGGTCGCGGTGGTGTCACGCTGTCGCAATGTGACGTGCTTGTGTGGTGGTGGATACAATGCAGCGAGAGGAATTTTTGTCGGCGCCGCGCCTCCATCATTAGTGATCGGAAGTTCTTGGTGTGGGGGTTTCTGTTCTGTTCTGTTCAGTTCACGATGAATGGGGTTTACGATGGGATGGGCGACACGATGTAGAAGGGTGTGGCGTTGGAGAAGAGGGAAATGCCGGGTTCGGGCAAGGGCGAGCGCGTGGACAAGGTGTTGTTGTACACGTTGCGCACGCGCACCTCGTGGGTACCAACCGTGGCGTCGAGTGGAATCAAGAACGAAATGAGTTGCGAATGGTGGAAGGTGACGGCGGCCACGGGGCGGTTGTCGAACATCACGTCGGTGGTGCCGATGGCGGGGGGCCAGAACCGCTGCCCAATCACCTCCACGCGACAGTATTGGTGTTGCGTTGCCTGCGACACAGACAGGCGTTCCACGATGGGGGTGAATTCGGTATAAGAGGGCGGCAACAACGGTACACTGATGGCTTGCGCCACACAGCGACGGCGACTGCGGATATTGCTTGGAAAGGGCCACATGTACGACGTTGGATGGAGAGGAGAGAGTGTGTCATAAAAAATGAATGATGAATGATGTTGGGATTTAAATGTGATGTTCATGCGCGCAAAGGTTGTTGTTGCGACAGGATGCGTTCGTTGGCCTTGGCAATCAATGCGTCGCGGTCGGCAGCGGTGGGCAAGGTTGGTAAAAGGCGGTACAATTTGGCGACGGAGTTGGATGGATCCAAGGTTTCGCACTCCATGTCTGCCGCATTCATCTTTCCTGGCGCATCTCCCTCCAACAACACGTTGAATAAGGGTTCGCCGCGGTACTTGCGCAAGAACACACCGTCAATCTTGCCCACCAAGGTTTCCGCAGCCACCATGTTCCCATCGAACATCAATTTGTGCTTCTTGGACATGGTGAGTGGTTGCGATGGCACGTTAGCACCGAGCGCACCTTGGTCGATGCACACCACGTGGCTGTCGGTGGATTTGGTAGCGGTAACATGTTCCACCATTCTTCCGCCGACGCGGTGTTTGCCCGCCTCCACGCACTCGATGCGAACGGGAAGGGTGTGACCGTCGATGTGGATAGGCGTACCCGCAGTGAAACAAATGTTGTTGATCACGGCACGTGCCATGGAATCGCCGGTGATCATCCAGTTGTATGTGTTCACCAACGTGTTGCGACCAGCAAGGCCTGCGGCGGTGTACTGCAAGTTGTTGGCGCCAAGGGGAACACCTGTTTTCAAACTGGCGCCGTAAGCCGCCCACGCATTGAGCAAGTTGGAATAGTTCTCTGGGGACATTCCACAGTCAGCCAACATGTTGTTGGCATTGGTCATCGAGACAGGAGAGAAAGAAGTCAAGGATTGGTTGAAGGCGCGACAGGTTTGGAATGCAGAAATCATACTGATGACGCCAGAGGTGTTGAACCCTGCGGGAAACGCTTGATTGAATGCAGTGCACCCTTCAAACATGGATGTCATGTCAAAAAGGGAAGAAGTGGTGGCAAAGTTGTCGGGAAATGCTTGGTTGAAAGCAGCGCATCCTTTGAACATATCCGCCATACTGGTGGCGCTGGATCCCGTGAACGCAGCGGGAAGCTCGGAATTGAAACTGGAGCATCCACTGAACATGCCGCTGAAACTGACGACGGATGCAGTGTTGAAACTGGCGGGCAATGGCTTGTTGTACGCAGTGCAACCCTGGAACATGGACTGCATGCTGATCACGCTGGAAGTGTTAAAATTCGAGCCCAAGTCTTGGTTGAATTTCGTGCAACCTTTGAACATTCTATCGGTGTATTGCAAATTGCTAGTTGTGTTGCTTTCGAATGTCACGGTGGTGAGCGATGTGCAATTCGCAAACAAATCTTGCATGGCGATAACGTCGTGACTTGCACCAGATCGAAAAATCGCAGTTTCCAAATTGGATCCATTTTCGAAAATTCCATTCATGTATTCCACCCCAATCATTGGTGTCACATATTCAAAGTAAAACAATCCAAGTCCAAACGGCGGATCGATACCCGCCATTATTACTTGATTTGCGTCCAAAACAGTGATGGTGTATATTGCACCCGGAACACCAAATGTGTGATTTATTACAGATATTCCCCCAACATATTCGGTAGATCCATCTCCCCAGTCCACGAAACCATCCAATTCAATAAACGGCAATCGAACAGTGCTCGTGTTGGCTTGTTTGCTCAAGTCGTACCTGAAAATGGCGTTGATGGTGGGCATCTTTCCGTGAAACAAGAAACAAGCAAAAATTGTCCAAGGCAAGCAGACTGGTATTCTTTCGGGAGAAAAAAAACATTCTTCCCAACTGTGTCACTTTTAAAGCAATGGAACGTGATCTGCTTTGAGTTTGACGACTTTTCTGCAATAGTGTGTAGTTTCAACTCCCTGTAACCACATCATGAAACATTCACTCCCCATTGTTCGTCCTTCATTTTTCCCTCATTTTTCCTTGATTTTCCTTGATTTTCCTTTGTTTTATCCTTCTCTTCCTTCTTGTCTCCATCAATGAAAGGTGCCGGGATCGGCCACGGTACATCCATCGTCGTTGCGCGGACGCCAGGTGCCGCGGAGGGCGCGTTTCGCCAGCCAGGCCAGTGCCAAGCCGACGCCCCATCCCACGAAATAGCCCACGGCGACTTGTGCAGCATCGTGTTGCAGAAACGCCCAGCGCTGCAACAGCACCACGCCGCCAATGGCCAGGTTGCGCCACAGGGGTTGTTCGTCCGGTGCCGTTTGCCACGCGAAGGCCGTGATCAACCCCGCAAACTGCGCATGGCCCGAGGGCATGCCGTAGTGGTGGTAGGGCAGCAGATGGGGAAAGTGCAAGTGGTGCGCATGGAAATCGAGCGGAGTGGTGCGCGGCCTGGGCTGTCGGAAATAGCCTTTGAGCGCGCGGTTCAACAGATCGTTCAGCAGCACGCCAACACACAGGTACCAATTCAGAAAGGGGCGATGTCGCAACGTCCACAACATCCACGCAAACCACGGCACCGGCAGATAGTCCAGCCCCGCGTGCACAACGTCTTTCAGCAGCATCGAAGACAACATCATCCTCTCTGCAGTTGAAGTTGAAGTGAAGTGAATTGGATGGGGGGGGGGTTAATATTGATACAGACATTCGCACAACAACGTTACACACCAATCGTTGCCGTGCAGGTTGAGGACGTTGCCCTTGTCGTCGAGCAATTTGACGGCCATGCGGTCGATGTCCACGGGGCCAAAGTAGGTGCGCGCGCTGTCTTGCAGGGACCCACTGAATTCCACCAACAGGGTGCCCGTGGGCACGCCCACCGAGGTTTTCACCGGCAAGATCGCGAGGATGTCCGCCGAGGTGGGCGCCTTGGACAGGTACTGGGTCATGTCCCGCTTCTTGCGGGCGATCTCGTTCAAAGTGTACAACTGCGCATTCGTCAAGGTGCGCGGGGCGGTGGGCAGCACGACGGGGGTGAAGCCGCTGGGTTGCACCAATTTCTCCGCCAGCAACAGTCCCTGGCCGGCGCCGAGGTCGTCCACCAATTCCGTCAAGTTGCTGCGCTCCTCCGGCGACAAACAGACTTGCGGCAGGTCGGGGGCGTAGTAGGTCGGAGTGTCGATGGTGGACGTGAACTGGCTGATGGAGACGATGGCGTTGTTGACGTGGTTCTGGTTGAAATCGTCGATCACGAGGATGAGGTACTTGGTGCCGTTCAAGTCCAACAGCGCGGGCGGGGTGTTGCCGACGACGCTCGCCTCCACGTAGACGTATGGCATGCGAAACCCCATGAGCCAACCGAGGGAGCTGTTGAAGTACTGCTGACTGCTTCGGCGGCGACCTCCCCCTGCATCGTGCAGGGCGCCCGTGAAGTCGTAGAAGACCAACAAGGTGCGGTCCGTGACAACGAAGGACGTGTTGTCGTTATTGTCATTGTTGTCATTGTTGGGGGTGGTGTATGTGTAGCCAAAGAGTCGGAAGGTCAATTTGCCGGTGCGGCGGTTGAAGGTGACGGCGGGGACTTCGACGGCGTCGGGAACAGATGGTGGTGGTGGCGGCGCAGTGAAGCCGGCTTCGCGGATGGATGTGTTCAGTTGTTCTTCGAACTCGGTGTGGTTGTAGTTGCCGGGGGGCACCACGACGGGCACCGCGAGTTGCGTGGCGTCGTCCACGATCCAGAAGGTGGTGTTGCCGTAGGCCGCGTCGATCACGTACCAGCTGAAGGGGATTTGGTAGGAGTACAGGCTGAGTTGCAAGGTGTTCTTCAGGGTGTCGGAGAGGTCGAGGGTGTAGTCGGTGGAGGACACGTGTTGTCCGCTGCCGGCTTGGCGGAACTGGCTGTCGAGGTTGACGAAGCGGGAGGTGGTGTTTTTCAGGTTGGGGTTGAGCACGTCGCGCTTCACGGGGATGTGGAAGGCGTCGACGCTGGAGGAGAAGGGTTCTTCGGCGGGTTCCAGCACGGCGTGTGGGCCGCCGAGGTTCGGAAACAGTTGGTTGGGTTGCACGATGCTGCGGCTCCGACCCACCGACCCTTGTCCTTCCCACCACTGTTGGGCCTCGGCCGTCAACAAGGCGCGCGCGGCGTTGGTCTTCTTCCTTGCATCTTCTTCTCCATCCCCTTCCCCTTCTCCATCCTCTTCTCCTTCTCCATCCTCTTCTCCTTCTCCATTGCCTTCTCCATCTCCTTCCCCTCCTCCATCTCGATCATCCACTTCCCCGTCGGCATCGGCGGCAACAGGCGCGCCTTGTTGGTTGTCCAGTTCGCGCAACAGGATGTATTCGAGATCGCGGAAAAAGGCGGCAATCGCGGGGTTGCGCCGTTGGAAGCGCTGTACGAAGACGCCTACTCGTTGGCGCAATGCGTCGGTGTTTGTGATGGCAAACCGGTCCAGTGGCAGACCGATGATCGCCAGCAATTCTTCCACCGAATAGTGCGCAACGTCGGTATCAAACGCGGGCTGCATTGGCCGTCAGTCACTCAGTTGGTTTGTTCGTCCGTCGGTTTGTAAAGTTATGCGAAAAAGGTTGGATTGATCGCTGGAGTGAGATAGTTGGATGCAGGAGGAAGGTGACTGGACAGTTTAAGTGAATTGTGTGAAGAGAGAAAAGAAGCAGTCGGCGGCGCGTTTGCCGCGTGCGCATTGACACAGGTTTCCTTTGTCGCAATTAACATTCATTACATGCACATGCACATACAGACGCACAACTACTACAACTACAACAACAATACTTCACACACGACTTCATCTACACGTCTTCTTTGTCTTCTTCGTCTTCTTTGTCTTCTTTGTCTTCTTCGTCTTCTTTGTCTTCTTCGTCTTCTTTGTCTTCTTTGTCTTCTTTGTCTTCTTTGTCTTGTTCTTCGCGGCTTCGGAGGACTTGTCGTCGTTGCTGACTGGCGGCAGCGGCAGCGGCAGCTTTGGCGCGTTGCTTTTCGTGATCGCAGAGGTAGAGGTGGCAGTGGTTGCGGAACAGGGTCAAGATTTCGCGTTCGATGTTGTACCCGCACTGTAGAATGACATCACGTGTGGCGCGCGGCGACAGCATGGCGAAGTGACCTTTGCTGCTGCGGAAGGACTTTGAGTATTCTTGGAACATGATGCGTTCCAGCATGAACAGCAGCAACGGATGTACCTGTTCGAGGTGGTCGCGCGCAAAGTGGTATGTGCCTTGGAAGACGAATCGGTTCCATGCGCGGTTGGCGTGCACGACCGGTGGCGGCTGGATGGGGGCGATGCGGTTCAAGACGAGGCCGATCTCCACCAGTTGGCGGAGGTCGGCGTCGATCAGCAGCACGATCATTCGTTTGTAGGCTGGAATATGCGGCGGCATGCGACCCGAGGATGCATACAGACAGCCTGTCATTTGGTGGCGTGCGCGGTACTCCAGATTTTCGCACAACGCCGCATGGGTCATGCGCATGGTCACGAAGTACACGCCTTGGTTGTTCCAAAAGTGTGCGTGCTCCACTGGCAAGAAGTGCAGAATGGCGCGCAACGTACGCGGAGACAAATGCAAGCGACAATCTCCTTCTTCGTCATCTTCTTCTTTGGTTTCTTCTTCTTTGGTTTCTTCTTCTTTGGTTTCTTCTTCTTTGGTTTCTTCGTTGTCCTCGTCAAACTCCGAGTCGTATTCGCTGACAAAATATCGAAGTGCTTCGCTGTAGGACAATTGGATGCCCAAGCGCTCGATGCGCTCCATCCGTCGACGTTTGCGTTCGCGCACCGCCATGGTGTTCCGTCGACGCCACACGCGCAGTTCTTCTTTTTCGGTTTCGGTCAACTCGGGCAGCGGAATGCTCGATTTCGGCAGCCGCGTTTGTTGTCGCACGGCGTCCTGCAGCACATCCATGTCGTCCAGGTCAAATGCAAACGTGATCATCTTTCCAACCTTTCCTTCCCTTCCCTTCCCTTTCCCTTTGCTGTCTTTGTTCTCGTTTGGAGCAAGCGGAAAAATTATGCGAGGCACGTGGAAGTGGAATTGGAAGTGGATGTGGACGTGGACGTGGATGCAGCACGCATGGTGCGGTTGTTGCCCAGGTGTCGAATCCAGACACGTTTGGTGTGCGGTCGTCGAAGTTCTGTGCAGCACTGCGGTGGCGGTGTCGGGGATGAAGAAAGAGAAGAAGAAGGAGAAGGTGAAGAAAGGGAAGAGGGAGGAGGTGGCGGGGGTTGCACGAGGAGGAAGACGATTTCGTGCAGGTCGTGGAAGAGCGGCACGGAAGGCGGGAGTTCGAGGTCGTCGATGTGTTGCACGGACTGCAGGAAGGACGCGTCGTTGCGCTCCGACAGCAATTCTTGCGGTTCCAGGGGCACGTGGTACTTCAGGATGGAGTGGATGCGGAATCGTTGTCCTTCGAGGTACATGGCGCGCTGCAGCAAGGTGACCACTTCTTCGCGGGTGAGGATGTTGGGCACATTCAGCAGGTACGACTCTTCTTTCACGCGGATCACGTGCCGCCGATGGTCGACGTAGATGCATTTCCACACCACCGACAAGACATCTTGTGGATAGAGTTCCGTCACATCCCAGTCTGCGACTATCGCCGCCGCGGCGGCAGTGGCTTTGCTTGGATGACGCTGCTGCATGGCGACTGGCACGCAGGAAGGGAGCGATGAAAAGGAAAAGGATGACGAAGAAGCAGTGATCGTAATTTGCGCGAAGACTTTCCTGCACAGCATACTCACGCAGTTGCACTGTCCACCATTGCACGGTCCATCGTGGCGGCATCGGCCAGGGCCAGTCGACGTTGCCTTTCTTCTTCCAGTGGTTCTTGTTCTCGTTGTTGTTCTTGTTGTTGTTGTTGTCGGCGGGCGCGCATGCGGCGGTAGCGATGCAACCGGTCCAGCCAATGTTCCTCGGCGGCATCGGCGATCGCCACTAACTTGCGCATGTCCACTTCTTCCATCAATCGACGAAGGTCCTCGGGATGACGTTCCCATCGCACACCGCCGCCGCCGCTGCTGCTTTTATCCACGCGTTGCAATCGCACCCATCCAAGTGGCACTGTACACACCTCCTGTTCTCCTTCGTCTCTTTCTTCGTCTCCATCTGCATCACATCTCGGATCACGCTCTTTCTCCTCGTCCGAAGACAATCCCTCCTCGGACAAATGATGGAACTGTGACATATTTTGCCGTTGTGACATATTTTGCCGCGCAAACAACAGAAACGCGAACGCACGGGGGGATGATAAGGTGAGCTGATCAATGTGAACAGTGGGCTACCTCCCGTGAGTGTTTCTGTTGTTTAAATGGTGTCATGTTTCGGTTCGGTTCGGTTCGGTTCGGTTCAGAGGGCGGCATGAGCATTATGGGTAGGTGGGGAGATTGGGGAGGTGAAAAGTGGATGGATTGACGTAGACGTAGGAGTTCAAGGTGTTGGCCCATGATTTCAACGCGACGTTTTCTTCGGTGCTGATGGGCACGCCGGAGTTGACCTTGCTGATGATGTGGTGGATGTCATCTGGCAAAGATGGTTTGACGAATTTGTGGAAAAGACCTTTGGCTCCGGATGGCATGGTGACTGGGGTTGCTTGGTTGTTGCGGGAAAGTGGACGAGACAGAGAAAGATGTTGTACGCGGAGAAAAAAAACAAGGTGCCCCTGTCCTGTCCTTTCATTGCCTCGCCTCACCTGACCTCACCTCACCTCACTTCACCACACCTCACAGGACATCGCGCATCCATTGTTGCCATTGGTTGTGGTCGGCGCGTTCGATCCAGCTCCAGTCGCCGCGGCCAGTGCGCCACTGCTCCAAGAACGGACAGGGGGACGCTGCGGCCTCTTCGCGCCGCGCGGGGTCGGGATGAATGTGGCGGAACAACCATGCCGTCCATTTGTGCAAGGGGGTGTGTTGCAGGTGAAGCGCGTCCGCCCGCACCCATCCGCCGACCCAGCACAGGTACAGTAGCGACAGCGAATACCGATCCCAAGTGTGTGTGTGCGCTAAAGTGTGCGCAACCGCCACGGCCACGGTGAGGCCCACGTAGGGCCGCAGGGCGTCGAGACAGTGCAGGCGGTACTGCGCCAGTGTGTCGGCGGACACCAGCGACATCCAGCCTTGGCGCGGGAGACTTCGTTGCGCGTGCAAAAACTGGTCGACGACCTGTTCCACCAACGCGCGGGTCACGTAGCCGCCTGCTATGTCGCGGGTGCGCAGCACGCACAGCAGCCACGCCTCTAGCGGTTTCCACTCCCACTCGTCGGCCGCCAACATGAGTTCCCGCAAGTATTCCAGATCGAATTGTTTCTTCTTGCGCAAAGCGCGCTTCCACGATCCAACGGTGGCCATCGCCGGCGCATCGGGCACGAAAACCAGCGTATCCATGCGCCAATCAAACACACACACCTCTTCTTCCGGCTTCACCGTGTTCGCCGCACCTTGGGGGAGGTGGTGGTGGTGCAGCAGGTGCGGGGGATGCAGTCGGTCCAGCCACGGGACCAGGTGCGCGTAGGTGTCAAGGAGGGTGCGCAAGGTGTCCGCCGGCCGCGCGCAGCGCATCAGCAGTTTATCACGCAAGGTTTCTTGTCGGAGTGACGGGTGCCATCGATACACCAGCTTCACGTGCAGGTCGTCGTCCAACACTTCGTGGTCCATCACCACCGTGCTGGTCGCGCGCCATGCATCCACGACAGGACCAGGACCATGACCAGGACCAGGACCATGACCAGGACCAGGATTCGCAGAAGAAGATGCAGTGGTGGGAGGTAAGCGCAACAGCGTGGCAGATGCGTGGATTTCGTTGGCCACCAATGGATGCAAGAGACAAGTGTACGTGAAGGACTGCAATGCCGTCTGCGACGGATGCCGGATCCAGTGCGCGTCTTCCCGCATTGATGGAATGGAATGGAATGAAGAAACAAGGATTGGATTGGAGAAGGTCACCGTTCGTTCGGTTTAAACCATTACACACATGCACACAAGACACACACAAGACACACACAAGACACACACAAGACACACGAGACACACAAGACGCACAAGACATACAAGACACGCAAGTTGAAACACACGAATTAGATGCGGTTGCCGAGGTTGGGTTTCCCGCGGATTTCGGGCAGAGGAAAGGGTGTTTGTTGTTCGCGGCGGGCGCGTTGAAAGTCGGCGAAGGACAGGGTCAATCGTTGGTTGACGACTTCGGGCTTCACCTTTTGCAGGAAGGAAAAGTTGGCGAGTTTGCCTTCGTGGTGGAATCGATTGGCGCGTTGTTTCAACTGGATTTCTTCCTTCAGTTGTTGGTCGCGCAAGGCTTGCGACGCAGGGTTGTTGAGGTTGTTGCGCGCAGGCCCCGCCCCGCCGGGCGTCGGTCCCGCACCCGCTTGTTTGTTGTAGCTTTTCAACTTGGCGAACACCGACTTTTTGGGCTTGGCTTCCTCTTCCAGTCCTTCGGATCGTTTCTGCTCCGCACATTGTTCGTGCACGTGGCGCAGACGCAACGTGCGCAATTCCTCTTCCATGTCGATGTACAGTTCCCGGCAGCGAAAGGTCTTGACGAACTTGCGTGCCACCGTTTCCAGGAAGCGATAGGGGATGCTTGTGTCGCTGAAGTAGGTGAAATGTTCCGCTTTGGCGTCGTATTGCATCAACACATTGCCCAGCGGCGTCTTTTCCAACAAGAACAAGTGTTTCCATTTGGTCGTCGCATCTTCAATGTCCTTGTCCTTGTCCTTGCCCTCTCCATTTGGCGCACGCTGGTTTTTTCCCATGGCGCGCACGTGCTCCACGTACAATCCTTCGTACGCCTTCATCTGCGCGGCACGTTCGCGTTCGCGGCACAGTTCTGGATTCTCACGCGCCACCCTCTTCTTCGATGCTGCATCATCATCATCATCATCATCTCCATTCCCTTCCCCTTCTTTCTTGTTGTTGGCCTCGTCTTTCTTGGCGCTGCCGCCATCCTTTTCCTCTTCGTAGATTGGCGCACACAAGATGATGCTCAGCGCCTGCTCGATCTCCACGTACCATTCCCATAAGGAACGAAAGAACCAGATGCACCAGAGCCACATGTGGTGTTTTGTGTTTTTTTTGTGTATTGTCTATTGTCTATTGTCTATTGTGTTGTGAGAGAGAGTGTGTGACAGTATGGGGTGGTGTTTGTCTATATATCCATTTTGATGAATTCCATGGATTGGAGGAGCTGCAGTTGGCGTCCCTCGGCGTCTCCCTCCGAGTTGCGCGCGGTGGCGGTGTCCTGCACGACTTCTTCGCTGCGATAGTGGAAGACGCAGGTCATTTCGTCGTGCATCAGGGGAACGTCGTGCAGTATGTAGTCGTGCATGTCGGGGTGGAGCTGCACGAGTCGCAATCCGCGGATGGCGAATCCGTACGCGGGGGTTTGGAGGACGGTGCGGTAGGTGTTGAGTTGCAGGGCGTAGTGCCAGAAGTTGACGTCGGGGATGTGCGGCAACGAAGGATGGAGACAACACTTGTTGCGCGCATATCGATTGATTTGCGCGATTTCCTTGACGCGCTTCCAATCGTAGATCCACATGGAGTTGTCGCGCGAGTCGAGAAACACCATGTCGATGCTGCCAACGATGCATGTGGTGGGATCGAACACTCGCCACTCCGTGCGGTACGGCTGCAGCCACGGCGTGTCGCGCACGAAGTTGAGGAAGTATTGCCACTCCGAAACAACCTCCTGCGTGGGCAACGTTGTCGTCGTTGTCGTTGTCGTTGCAGTAGTTGTTGCGGCAGGCAAGGGCAAGGTGGCGGCGGCGGCCAATGGTTGGAGTTGTTGTAGTTGTTGTTCGCGGAGGACAAAGGCGTAGAGTTCGCGGTGGGTGCAGGGATATGGACACTCGGTGTTGTTGTAGAAGCGCTCGATCTGGGCATGGAGAAGGGTTCCGCGCAGGGCGGCGTCGTTGTTGCGCCACTCTGCCATGATCTGTTCCATGGTCTTGCCGAAATATTTGTGACCCGGTTTCCAGCTGGGACCACTCATCATGCGCGTGATGACGGCGACGGCATCGAATTCGGCGAACATGCGTTTGACCAAGGTGGTCACCGAGACGAAGCGCGCACTGTCTTCGCCCAGAATGGTGTATTTGTGTCCTGTTTCTTCAAAGGACACCAATGCGTCGCGAGGATGTGCGTTGTACTGCGCTAACATGTCTGAATTACTTGGTTACCCCACACACATACACACATACACACATACACAACAGACTTGCTCAGTTAATTTAATGATGACGGTGGCGGCGGGTGCGTGTGCGGCGCGAATGAGTCTTGTGTTTGGTGCGGCGATGGTGGGTCTTGTGTTTGGAGCGGCGATGGTGACTGTGACGGCGACGATGGTGGGATGTGGCGGTTGCGGAGAAGGATGCGGATGATGTGGGGGATGATGATGCAGAGTCGGCGGAAGCAGAGTCGGCAGAAGACATCGTGGTGGCGGAGGAAGAGGCGGAGGCGGAGGAAGCGGAAGACATCTTGCCCATTTCACGCTTGCGGCGACTGGCGTCGCGCAACGCGTCTTTGAACTGGTACTTGGGGTTGCGCGCCTTGCCTTCGCGGAAGATCTTCTTCACGAACAGATTCCAGGGAGTCAATTTTCGGGTGGGCATGGTTCTTCTTTGGTTTAGTTTGGTTCGGTTCGGTTCGGCAGGTCGGATTTGATTGATATCTTTCTCTGCAGAAAAAAAGTGTTGCAAAGACCGGCCTGCGGGCCGTTTTTTTGTTCGCAGGAGAACATATACGTACCGTGCAACCCACAGTCCAGTCCAGTCCAGTCCATTTGTGTGCGAAGAATGGCGGCGACAAAGAAGAAGATGAAGAAGAGGAGTGAAGGGATGGTGAGTAGTGCCGTGGATCAGTACGTGACCCTGTTGTTTGTCTTGAAATTGATCTTCTTCCTGTTGTCCGTCGCGTACCTCGTTCTGCATGTTT
>JACCDZ010401873.1_pt1 | contig 22633 bp, 18 predicted proteins | sample 7449551 | NCBI WGS metagenome assembly JACCDZ01 (sample SAMN15323452, study PRJNA562643) | freshwater metagenome | isolation source: river surface water | place: USA:Blue River Watershed | collected 2017-08-18 | reverse complement strand
AGAATACAATACTTCTTGCGTTTAAGATTCACACATCCAAAATTATTTTTACCTGCAATAGTCCAAATACTATATTCAACATCGGTACTCTCGGTATAAGCACAGTAGGAGAATTTTATATTGCTTATATTCTCACCACTAGAATGCGCCTCGTACACCAATTGCGCATTTGCACCCCAACCTGAGTAGTCATAGCACTCCTTTGCGCTCGGGACGGTCACAAACTGACAGTACCTTGATTCTTCTGTGTCCGTACACATATAAGAATTGAGAGTGTTTTTTGACCCATAAATATATTCCCCTGTAACATTTAAATTATGTGAACTTCCTGTGTATGATCGATAAGGAAATTGATTTGTAAATTTTAAAGCTTCCTCTTTTATTTTTTCAATACCACTATAGGTATCAAGTTTCATCTCAGATATTTTTTTATAATAATCTTCTTTCGAGTATTTTTGGTTGTATATCATATAATTTTGCCCGCGCAAATTCACACAACCAACACAATTCATACAGCCATAACAATTCCTAGAAAACCACACATCAACACAATCAACACATGTGTGTGAAAAGAATACTTTGTTGCAATCCCCTAACCCGACGCTTCCATAACAAAGTTCACTCTTGTATGTTTGAAGAACATCAGAACAATCCTTAACTTCCAATACTATGGATGAATTATTTAGATTATCACAATAATCAGCCCAAAATGTTAGATAACAATTACGCAGATAAGATGCACCATTACAATATTCAGAGTTTATCATTGAAGGAGAAACTACTTCTTGAGCCACCCACGGTGTCTTGCGTGACAGCTCATGGAGCTGTTCAAAAAAGCTACGAGTGTGATCGTAGTCCATCGCATACTCAGTACCATCCCAACTATCACCCCACCAGCATTCATTGCAGTAGACTTGGATCGGCTTATCCTTGTGATACATAGATAGGATTCGCTTGTCGCATTTATCGCAATTACGGAAATACACACTCCACACATTATGAGTCATCATCCGCCGAATAAAACGGCACTCTGCACACCAAGTCGGATGTGGAACATTTATTTTTTTATAATAGATTTGATCTCTCTCATCTATAACAAATTCCTTTTTACAATTTTGGCACTCGTGCGTTAAGTTTTTATTTTCCATACTAATCTACTTTAACTTTAATAATTCCTTTTTTATCTCCCCCATCTAAATACCCAGTCCATTTTTCTAGTTCTGGAACATCTATCGAAAGTGAAGTCTCTGGCTTTGTAAAAACAACAACACTCTTAAAAGTTTTTTTGATAATCTTTTCTTTTGACACACAAGTATCAATATCACCAGATAAAATAATATTCTTAAAATTCAAGCAAGAATCCAATAACTCGTCACTGAAGGCCTCTATATTTTTCACGAGTATTATTCTCTCATTTATATCTTTCAATTCTTTTATCGCCTGTAAAAACAAGATTTCATTTCCACTATCTAATATAATAGCCTGGCTGTTTTCGTATTGTTTTAAATCTTCCATATTTTTAACAATTGCGACATTTGAATTGTCAGACCCAATTTGCCCTAAAAAATTATCGGTAGCCATCGGAAAGGCTGTAAAAAATAATATTTTAGAACCAGAGGAAAAAAGCTCTGCCATCAAAGTCACAGAAAAGTGTGACCCACCAGACTTTTCTCCATAGACAACTAAATAAGGAAAATCATTTTCTGTAGCATTGTAAAATTCATTATTGAGTGTAATTTTATTCATATATTTATTATACCAATAAAACATGCGTTAGGTCTTGCCTAACGCATGTTTTATTTAGTTTATTTTAATTTTACAAAAACGCTTTTTACCTATACGGTATACAGCAGATACGGCCACAGCCGTATGGCTATCTATCTTTTTATCAGTATCCAGATTTGTGATAGCACCCTCATCTACTAGTCTGCGATATTCTGTCTTTGAAGAGATTAGCTTGTTTGCGAGGAATACATCTACGAGTAGTGTCCCACCCCCTACCTTTACCTCAGGTATATCAGTAGGTATTTCAGATTTTTGAAATGTATTTGTAAAACTTGTTCCAGCTTGTTCTGCTTTTTTTACTCCATGATAAATAGTCACTATTTCCTTAGCTAAACGCATTTTGAGATCTCTTGGATTTACCCCCTTAGCCATATCCGCTGCGATGTCTTCTATTTCCTTCATAGTAACGTCTGTACACAACTCGAATCCGGGAATAATCAATCCGTCAGTCCAGCTCATAACTTTGCCATACATTTCCTCTGCTGTGTCAGAAAGTGCAACCATGTTACCTTCGGTCTTGCCCATTTTTGTACCAGTACTGTCTTCTAGAAGTTTTGTTGTGATGACAAATTTTTCTTTATTCTTGAGAGTCTTCATCAAGTTGCGACCCTGGAGCATGTTGAATGTCTGATCATTGCCTCCGATCTCACCATCTACATCCATAGCTACAGAGTCATAACCCTGCATCAATGGATACATAAATTCATGAATAAATATCGGCTTACCCTCGTTCATTCGCTTTGAGAACATGTCGCGCTCCATCATCTGCTGGACTGTCATATTTGAAGCGAGTTCGAGAACATCAGCAAAATTCATCTTACCTAACCATTTTGAATTAAATCTTACTTCGGCTTTATTTTTGCCAGTGAAAGAAATTAAAGTAGAAACTTGTTTTTGGTAATTTTTAAGATTAACTAAAACTTGTTTACGGGTCAGCGGGACACGTGCAGAAGATTTATCTGGATCCCCTATCATCGCAGTAAAGTCTCCTATTAAAAAGATAATCTTGTGGCCCATCTTTTGGAACTGAGAGAGCTTTTTTAGGGCGACAGCATGACCGATATGAAGTGTCGGCCCAGTCGGGTCAAAACCAGCATATATAGTCAGTTTTTTGTCCTTTACTAGTAGTGATTCTACAAAACCCCGAGATGGGTAAATATTGGCAACTCCACGAGTGAGCAATTCATTTGTATCATTCTTTATCATATTTATACTTTACCACAGAAGGGTTAAAACATAAATATTACGCCACCTCTTGGGAATAGCAGTGTTCGCAATATACGATCCGGCCACTCTCTGGCGGAACCCCAGTCTCAAACACTCTTTCGCAGGGACTTGCCCCATGGTCATGAGTGGCCTGGTTTTTATAAACTAGATCTTTTGATCCATCCCCTGCACACATACACTCTGTCTTGTATAAATCCAACTTGAGTCTAAAATCGAGGCGCTCCATAGTACGACAAGCCGGACAAAGCGTCGGTAGTGGGATATTGTTCTTCTTGTAAAAAGTAAGTTCATCCGGCATCACACGAAATGCCTTGGTGCAATTGTGTCCGCATGTCGTCCGGTGTGCACACTCAAAAATCTCACCAGTTATTTTTTCATCTACTGTATTTATATCGTCGGGAATATTCTCTGCCAAAATTGTCGGCACGTAATTCCTAGTCTCTGCATCACGCCAAGTATAACCCGCTGCCTCTGCCTGCTCTTTTGTCAGAGGGAAAAATTCTTGAGCGAGAGTCTCATTGTATGCCCATGCACTGAATTCTATCGGAAGGAATTCTCCATATTTATACACTCGGCCGTTCTTGTCCACATATGGCATATCTGTCATATGCTTTTTTATTTTCTCGACGAGCTCTGTATATTCTTCTTTGCTATACTGCTTGTTCAAAATACAATATTGCTTTTTGCGCAAACCTACACAGCCAAATAAATCCGATCCTCCATTGGAACAGTTCACAGTATATTCTGTATCATGCATATTCTCCTGAGTAAATAATCCAAATTTCACATTTTGAATTCCCGTACCACAAGAAGAAGATTCATATACCAGTTCAGCTGCATCGCCCCAGATGGAGTAATCGTAGCAATCCTTACATCCGGGAATCTCCTGTAGAGATTGGCAGTAGCGGATATTCTCCCCTTCTCGGACGAGAAAGCTATCTTTTGTATTTTTAGAATTTGATACATATGAACCAGTCGAATCCATATTCTTGATCCCTTGATGATTTTTATTTGGAAATTTATTCCAGAAATTATGTGCGTCTTTTTTTGCGCGCGTGACACCACTCTGTGTATTTAATTTGTATTCGGCAACACGAGCTAGATAATCTTCACGAGATAGTTGCTCATTAAAAAAACAATAATTTTTATTACGTAGGTTTACAGAGCCAAAACAATTCATACAGCCCTGACAATCACGACAGAATAGTAGGTCTGAAGATTCCACGCACTGTGAAGAATAATTTACTCTATAACAAGATGTCAGCCAAAAGCTCTCGTAGCAAGATTCAGCTTTTGATACATGAGACACATCAAAACATTCCTTAGAAAAGTTTATCCCATTAGAATACATGCACTCCTCTGGATTAGTAGCATTGAAAACCAGGAAGCAATTCTTTGGATCAGTAGCATTATTTGAGTATTCACTACCTGTACCACGAATGACATTCACAGCCTTGTATGGGACTGCGATCATTAGTTCATGTAGCTGGGCTAGGAATGGTCGTGACCAATCTATATCCATACCATAGTCCATCGGATCCCATGCATCCGATAGCCATACATCACGCTCGTAAACTTTTACAGGTGAATCAGGTGAGAACATAGAAAATATTTCTTTTCCAGAATAATCACTCTTTCTCTTGTAGAGACCTCTTTCATTTCGAAAAGCAAGTCTCCTCTGTGCACGACACATCGGGCAAAAAGTCGGTGCCGGAACATTCATCTTTTCGTAGAATGAAAAGTCGTCAGAATCTACACTAAAATCTTTTTTACAGTTTTGACATGTATTTGTTTGCATATATCTATATTGTATAACTTATATAATAAGTTTATAAACGACACACAAATCATATCACTTTATTACTATATTGTCAATATAAATACAACAAAAATACCTATATTTACCAAGATATTTGCCTTATTTTAGATAAAAGTGTTGACAGTTTTTCAACAACTGTGATATTATATACTCATGTTAGAAAAAGTCTTACAAGAACTTGGCCTGGGAAATAAGGAGCAGATAGTATACAAGCTCATTTTAGAGCATGGCAAAATCGCCCCGTCCCTACTAGCACGCCTAGCCAAGATAAACAGAACTACTGTTTACAGTGTGGCAAAAGAATTAAGAGAAAAAGGTTTGATTGTTGAAGACCTCGGTGGACGTACATTGTACTATCTCCCCTCTCGTGCAGATGAACTATCTAAAATAATTACTGAAGAAAAAGAGAAAACTAAGCAAAAAGAAAACTCAATAAAGGAGTTACAGGATATTTTAAAAAATGTTCCCGAGTCCAAGACATACTCTGTTCCAAAGATCAGATTCGTAGATGAAGTAGACCTGGGAAAGTATCTATACGAAGCGACACCTCGCTGGATAGAGAATCAGATGAAGACAGACACAACATGGTGGGGATTCCAAGACCATACTTTTGTCGAGCATTTCGAGGATTGGATTGTCTGGTTTTGGAAAAACGCTCCAAAAGAAATTGATTTAAAACTTTTCTCCAATGAGTCTAGTATCGAATCACAAATGAAGAGAAAACAAATCACCCGTAGGCAGATCAGATTCTGGAAAGAGACAGAAGGCTTTACAGGCACCCAGTGGGTCGTCGGTTCATATATCATCCTCATCGTCACCAAAGAGCGACCATTTTATCTTGTAGAAATCCACGACGCAGTCATGGCACAAAACATGCGCGAAGTATTCAAAAAACTTTGGGGAAATGTATGATATCATAATTATATATGAAGAAAATTAAGTTTAAATTTAATAAACACCAGCTCAAAAATTGGATTTTGGGTATTTTTGGTTTTGGACTATTGGTCGTAGGGATACTAGTAATCTGGACTAGTACATTACAATTACCAGACTTTAAACTCTTTACAGAGCGCAAGATAGCCAGCTCTACAAAGATATATGATAGGACTGGAACCATCATATTGTATGACGTACATAGCAATATAAAGCGTACAGTCATCCCCTATGAGTCTATGGGCACATATAGCAAGAATGCCACTGTTGCCATAGAAGATTCTGAATTCTACCAACATCACGGAGTTAGATTAAAGTCTCTGATTCGTGCTGTGTGGGCAAATATGACTGGCGGGAAAATCCAAGGTGGATCGACTATCACTCAGCAGATTATAAAACAGACATTGCTGACATCAGAGAGGACTGTGACCAGAAAGATAAAAGAGTGGATTCTGGCCATCAAGCTTGAAAAGGTAATGAACAAAGATGAGATCCTAGCATTGTATTTAAACGAAGCCCCTTATGGTGGAAATATTTACGGGATAGAAGAAGCTTCAAAAGCATTCTTTGGTAAACAACCGATAAATCTTACTCTAGCTGAATCTGCATATCTAGCAGCTATACCAAATGGTCCTACATACTACTCCCCCTACCGAGGTCGAGCACGCCTAGATACAAGGAAAAATCTAGTATTAAAAAGGATGCTGGATTTAAAGTTTATAACAGAAAAAGAATACACCGAGGCTGTATCAGAAAAAGTAGAATTCCTGCCAGCCCAACCGATGTATATAGCAGCTCCACACTTTGTATTCTTCATAAAAGATTACTTGGAAAAGAAATACGGGGTAGAGATGGTGGAGAATGGTGGATTAAAAGTTACCACAACTCTTGATTTTGAATTACAGAAAAAAGCAGAAGCTATAGTCCTAGAAAGAGCTCTAGACAACGAAAAGAATTGGGATGGAAAAAATGCAGCCGCAGTAGTTATAGATCCAAAAACTGGCCATATACTATCTATGGTCGGATCACGAAATTATTTTGATAAAAGCATAGATGGAAATTTCAATGTAGCCACTGCAGAGAGGCAGCCGGGATCATCATTCAAGCCTATAGTATATGCCGCCGCATTTGAAAAGGGATACACAAAAGACACAGTACTATTCGATGTACCTACAGAATTTTCTACAAGTTGCGATGCATATAGTAATCCAAAAGGTAAAAACAAAAAAACAGATTGCTATAATCCAGACAATTATGACAATGCATTCCATGGACCGATGACACTCAAAGACGCCCTAGCACAATCCATAAACGTAATAGCAGTAAAACTGCTATACCTAGTAGGAGTACAAGATGCGATAAAGATGGCTCACGACCTGGGTGTGACTACACTCAATGACTCAAATAGATATGGATTGTCTCTAGTAATCGGAGGTGGAGAAACAAAGCTCTTGGATATGACTTCTGTATATAGCGTATTCGCTACAGAAGGTATCAGACATCCAAATACAGGAGTACTCTCAATATCAGATGGTGCAGGAAATATCTTGGAAGAATACAAAGACAGACCAGAGCAAATACTGAATCCAAATACAACAAGAATTTTGGCAGACATTCTCACTGACAACAATGCTCGTATCCCTACATATGGAGCAAATTCAGCTCTCGTACTACCAGAAGGCATCCAAGCTGCAGTAAAGACCGGTACCACAAATGACAACAAAGATGCCTGGACTATAGGATACACCCCATCTGTGGTGGTGGGTGTATGGGTGGGTAACAATGATAATATACCAATGAAAAAAGGTGGTGTATCTCTCGCTGGACCAATCTGGAACCAAATAATGATGCAAGCATTAACAAAACTACCCAAAGATGAAACATTCAACAGACCAGATGAAGTAGATCCAAATTTGAATCCCCTGCTCCGAGGGTACTGGCAAGGTGGTGATACATTCAAAATAGATAAAAAATCTGGAGGTCTCGCTACTGAATTCACACCAAAAGAAAGTATTGAAGAAAAATCATTAACTAATGTTCATACTATCTTGTATTGGGTAGATAAGAAAGATCCGAGAAACAATAAAACTCCAGGACCATCAAATGATTCCCTGTATGATCATTTTGAGATAAGTGTACAGAACTGGTGGTCAAAAAATTCTTACAAATATAAATATGTGGGGCTAAAAGACAAGCCACTCTTTTATGACAATATCCACAATTCATCAACAAAACCAAGTTTTACAATTAAAAACTTACTAAACACACCCTACAATAAAGATGAAACAATATCTTTTGAGGTAGAGGCAAAGAGCCAGAGTCCAATACAAAAAATAGATATATTTATAAATAACAATTACCTAACTTCATTAAAAAATTATCCTTATGGTGTATCATTTATCCCTAGTGAACTAGGTATAGATGGTGGAGGAAATACAATACTAGTAAAAATATATGATGTGGATGGTGGTACAAGTCAGCAAAAATTAAACTTCTACGTGAAGTAAAAAAATAAAAACCTCGAAATTTTCGAGGTTTTTATTTTATATCCAAAAAATTTGTACCTGGAATATTTGTACGCAATTCGTTTAAAATCTTTTCTTTCTTCATCAGTAGTTCCCCTTTTGCGAGAGGTGACGTATTTATTTTAATATAGCCACCCTTAAAATTTATATTTTCTTTTTCTATTTTAAGATTTGTATGTTTATAGATCACAGAAGATATCTCACCTAATACAAGATCACCCTTGGAGACCATCTTTACAAATTTCTCTAGAAATTTATTTATATGATTATAATCCATAATTTTACTGACGATTCATAGGCATCACGAGATACATAAAAGATGAGTCCCCAACTACACGGATTATGATAGGTCTATTACTACCATTGAATTCTAGTGTCACACTATCCCCATTTATAGACTGAAAACAATCCACAATGTATTTATAATTTATATTTACACTCACCTCTTCCCCAGACAGAGCACTCTCTATATGTGTAGTATTCTCACCTATATCATTATTTTTTGAATCCACCTCAAAAACTTTTTCACTTGGCTTTAAGTTAAAAGTAATTTGATTAAATTTATCAGATAAAATATTTGAAACTTTTATTGCATACAATAAATCTTGTTTGAGGAGTGTGGCTTGAGTTTTAGACTCTCTAGGGATTATCTGTTTGTAATCTGGGAACGTACCATCTATAACCCTAGATGTGATATATATACCATTCACAGATAGAGATATCTGATTTTTATGTAAAATTATTTTTACATCATCATTTACACCATCCAAAATACGAATTATTTCTGTAGCATTTTTTAACGGCAATAATATTCCATCAAAATTAAGTTCTTTTTTAATCTTTACTTTCTTTTCTGCTAGACGAAAAGAATCGGTAGCTACGAATACGAGCATATCGTCCTGTGGGTAGATATAGACGCTCCCAATCTCTGGTTTGATGTCTGACACCGCTGCACTATAATAAACTGCCTTGAGGCCCTCCACGAGCTTTACAGAGGGTACTGTAATCTCTTCACCAGAGAGTATTGGAATAGTTGGAAAATCTTCATAAGGAATAGTGTTCAATAAAATATTATTTGATTTTGTTTTAACAGAAAAATTAGAATCAATTAATTCAAACTTAACAGTAGAGTCACCATGCAGTAGAGAAAACAAAGAAGAAAGAATATCACCCTTCACAGCCACTACACCCTCCGTCTCTATCTTTGCCGGAATTTCAATCTCAATACCAATGTTTAAATTTGTAGCTCTAAGTTTTAAAACTTTATTTGAAGCCACCCAAAGTACAGATCCTAATACTGGAAGAGTGAGGTTTTTACCAGTGATTCTCTCTGCTGTTATTAGTGCATCTTTTATCTTTTCTATTGAACATTCTAGTTTCATATATTCTTTCTTAATTAATTATTAAATAAACTCTATTACTAATACTATTCCTGTGGATATGTGGATTACTTTTTTCGACTATATAAAGTAAGCTTTTTATCTCTTTTTTAAAATTCTTATAAAACATGTCATCTGTATACTTTACTGTGGATTAGTTTTGTTTATGTTTTTGTGAACATCTTGTTAATTTATAGCCCCCTACTTATTAACAAGTTTATCCACAGCTATTTGAACATGATTCTGATCCTTTCTATCTCTTGGAGTAGGCTCGGATTCGTCTTTAAATCTTCTTTTATTTTGAGGTGTGAGTGTATGACTGTGGTGTGATCCCTACCCCCAAACTTTTGACCTATCAGTGGGTAAGATATATTGAAATCTTCTCGTAGCAGATACATAGCTACTTGTCGAGCTTGGACTATTTCTTTTCTTCTAGTCTTCTCGTATACATGAGCTTCAGGGATATTGTAATAATCAGCAATTATTTTGATAATATCTTTTATGGCTACGTTTTTCTTTGGTCTGATATTATTCTTTATTAGATTTTTTGTCTCATTTAGTGAGAGTGATTTATCTTTCAGTTGAGATTGGCAGATGATTGTATTTAGACTACCCTCCAGTTCTCGTATATTCCCCTCTAACACCTCTGCAAGGTAGGAAATGACTGGTTCATCCACTATTATATTTGTCTTCTGTAGCTTGGCTTTTATGATAGCTACACGAGATTCATAATCTGGTTCTGTTATCTGGACTGTCATACCAGAAGCGAATCTAGATTGTAGGCGCTCTTCTAATCCTTGGATAAAGTTTGGATGTTTATCTGAAGAAAAAACAATTTGCTTATTGTTTTCATGAAAGATGTTGAATAGATGGAACAGTTCTTCTTGTGTCTTTTCTTTTCCTGATATAAATTGGATATCATCCATTATTATTACATCATATTTTCTATACTTCTCTTTAAAACCATTTGGATTTTTGTTTTGAATTGAGTTTATGTAGTCAATAGCAAATTTTTCAAGACTTACATAATAAATCTTTTTATTTGGAAATTTATTCTTGATACTATTCCCTATCGATTGGATCATATGTGTCTTACCTAGGCCTGTACCTCCATATACAAAGAATGGATTGTATGTCTCCCCTGGTGTTGTGATGATAGCTTGGGAAACTGCATATGCAAGCTCGTTGAAGGGTCCAACAATAAAATTATTGAATGTATATTTAGGATTTAGGTTGTCATCCTTGTTTACGTAGAGATCAGCCAGTGGTAATTCCTTGTTTATAGATACAGGGGCTTGTTCATTTTCTGTTTTTGGTTTTACTACTTCGTGTTTTGTGATTATGTATTCTATATTGCGTACACTATCCTCATAATTCATTAGAGTTTTAAGGATTAGCTTGTGAAATTTATTATTCAACCAGTCTTTTACGAATTCATTTGGTACTCCTATAAATAGTACCCCCTCCTCCTCTTTTACTATCTGTGTATTTTTAAACCAGGTTGTAAAATTTGCTTTTGAAATGGATAATTCGATTTCTGCCAAACAGCTTTCCCATAATTTTTTTGTATCTGATACCATAGTTCCTATTATACTAGTTAAGATTTATAATCGTCCTGTTTGAATTGTGTGCAATCCTGTGTATATCGTGTGGATAACTTTATGGGTTGCATAATGCACCATTATAGTATATATTAGACATTATGTCTCAAACATATCAACCAAACAAACGTAAAAGAGCTAAAACACACGGTTTTCTTGTACGTACAAAGACAAAAAATGGCCGCAAGGTCACTGCCCGCCGACGCCAAAAAGGTCGCGCTAGTGTATCTATAAAGAAATAACATGCTTTCCAAGAAGCATCGTGTTAATAAGGGGGTTTTTGAAGCCATTATGAAAGAAGGAAAAATGGTCTCAAGCCCTCTTTTTACTTTCCGGTATATACCCTCCACTGATGGTGTGGTTCATTTTGCTGTAGTTGCCCCAAAAAGCGTTGCAAAAACAGCTGTTTTAAGGAATTCTCTCAGGAGAAAGGGTTATCGTATGGCTGGCCCATTACTGGCAAAGCCTTTTATTGGTGCTCTTTTCTTTAAAAAGGAGGCTTTAAAAGCTGAAAATGATCAAATATCTGAAAATATAACGTTTTTATTTAAAAAAGCAGGATTATACTTGTCCCGTTAGAGATGTGTTATTTGTGTTTTTTTTATATAGGTTTGCTTATAAATAAGGTTGTATTTATTAATTTAAATTAAAAAGAAACGGAAATGTAAGCATTTCCTATCTCTAATGGGATGGCTAAAATAATTATTTGGTTGATAGATATATATCAAAAAACTCCTTTAAAATCGCACTATTCTTGCAAGTTCCTGCCTACTTGCTCTGAGTATAGCAAGCAGGCCTTTGAAAAATATGGATTTTTTAAGGGTTTTTATTTGTCTGTTTGGCGTGTGCTCCGATGCCACCCATGGCAAAAACATAGCTATGATCCTGTGAGGTAATCAGCATAATTTTATGCTACAATAGACGGATGAGCGCACTATGGAATACATTTTTTTATCAGCCTATATACAATATGCTGGTTTTTTTAATAGATAAGGTTACTTTTGGGGATATTGGTTTTGCTATTATCATTTTGACTATACTCGTAAAACTCATCCTCTTCCCTCTTGCTAAAAAGTCTATACAGAGTCAGATTTACATGAAAAAGCTTGAGCCAGAACTCAAGAAATTGAAGACTGATTATCCAAATAAAGAAGAACAAGCAAAAAAACAATTTGAATTGTATAAGAAATACGGGGTGAACCCATTCTCTGGTTGTTTGGTTGTTTTACTCCAACTCCCTGTTATATTTGCTCTCTACTATGTATTTATTAATTTCAAGATAGACAGTAGTATCATTTATAGTTTTATAAATGCACCAGCCGTCATGAATACAAATTTCTTGGGATTATTTGATCTTTCTTTGAATCACAGCATATTTCTAGCTCTATTGGCTGGTATTTCTCAATATTTCCATGCATACCTAGCTACTCCAAAGAAGACTATCAAGGATGTAGAGGTGGTATCAGATAATACCAAAAAGACTTTTCAAGAAGAATTGGCAAGTAGTATGCAGTTAAATATTCGTTATGTATTGCCGGTGTTTGTAGCATTTATCGCCTATACTTTCTCTGCAGGGGTTGCATTATACTGGATTGTGAGTAATATATTCACTATAGGTCAGGAATGGTACGTAAGAGACCAAATAGCCAAAAAAGAAAATAACTTCTAATTAAACGTATATGGATCCCGTATGAAATGTGTATGTAATATTTATACGGATTTTACAAAATAAACTTAGTCGGTATTATTAATGATAATATAATTAAATACGGAAATGTAAACATTTCCTATTTCATACGGGATGGATAAAGATTCTATTAAAAAAATTGTTGAAGAGATATTTACACATACAGGATGTACTCTTTCTGGTTGTGAGATCACAGAAGATGCGGGTATGACATGGGTAGCCATAAGTACTCCAGACTCGAGATTCCTTATTGGCCGTGAGGGAGACACTCTCCGATCTTTGAATCATCTTGTTCGCAAGCTTTCTGAAAAGAATCACACAGAGGAAGCCACCTCTGCCCTGTTCGTAGATATCAATGGTTATCAGAAGAAAAGATTTGATAATCTAAAAGCCACTGCATATATGCTCGCAGAGCGTGCTAGATACTTCAAGAGTAATATAGAGGTAGATCCTATGCCAGCTTCAGAGAGACGCATAATTCACATGTTTTTAGAGAATGCAAAAGATGTGACCACTGAATCTACTGGATTTGGACCAAATAGAAAAGTCGTTATAAAGTACGTTGGAAACGATACAATATAGATAATATAAAAACCGCAACAATGTTGCGGTTTTTATATTATTGTAGGTTCAAGCTCCAGAGAGTGTAGTCTTTTTTATTTATAAAGAATAGTGTCCTTTCTGCTTCATCTACTGCCAGTTTCGTTGCATCTATTGGTGTTTCGTATATTGAGTTCGATATCTCGCTAGATGTCCCTATCTCTGTATTTATTCTTATGAACTTGTCATCAAATGAGACCTTGCCCTGATACCATATATCTGGATACGCACTCCCCTCTGTTGTGTTTGGTATAGCGCAGTATATCCTAATGCTGTCATTTGTCCATACACATTTTTCTGGTAGTCCAAATAAATTCAGTGGAGTATATTTGTTTGTAGATATTGTATATATACCGAGTATTGGACCATTGTTTGTACTACTACTGTATAGCACTTTATCTCCGGATGGAGACACTAGTGTAGTCAATCCTTTTATCCCACCTATGATTTTTCGTAGACTCCCCTTTATCGTTGGCAGTGAGTATATATAACCCTCCGTGTTGTAGGATGCTTTTGTTGTTATAAAGATGGTTTGATTTACTGGCCACTGGGCTAACCACTCAGAGAATGTTGAATTTAAAATTAAAGTTCTTTTCACTTCGGTAAATGACCCTATTGTTCCAGTCGAACCATTTGTATTTTTCTGTAAATAAAAGAAATTATCTCCGTTTGGTGCTATTGATACATCTATCACATTGTCTGGTAGGAATCCACTCTTGCTACCTCCTAGTGTGCCTGCTACAGTTTTTATCGTTAATCCATCTTCACCCAAGAGTCTATATATTACATTGTTCGCATTTGAGCCAAAGATTCCTTCGTGGATTTCTGGTATTGTTGAGTTTGATATTTTACCAGTAGCTTTAGTATCTAGATATGTCTGATAGATGTGACCGCTACTCTTCTTCATATATCTTATCGATGGAACTTTTTCTGTTGTTGGTTCTGGGGGTGTAATCGTCTTCGTTACCTTTGTTGTTTTGCTCTTTGCTATTTCTTCTATTTTCTCTTCTATCGGTTTAGGTGGGAGAGGTCTCTCATCTATGAAAAATGTCACCCCTGATACAGCAAAATCAGTGAGCTGTGTAAACTTTGAATTTATATTTATACCACTGACTATATTTTTTATGGCACTGCCTAGGGCATCTGTAGGGCTAGGTGTCGAGTCATTGTTTGTTTTAGACCCAAAACCAAATGGAGAAAATATTCTATTTATTGTTGAGGTGTCACCAGGGTTATTTATATCCCCTGCTGGTTTGTTCATGGCATAGTAAATATATCCACCACCTACAGAGGCGATAGCTATAAATCCTATTATCATTAATATTGTATTTCGTGACATATTTTTATATTTTAGTGTCCAGTTGTTGACCAGTGCCAAGGTTCACTAGATAAATTTTTAAGATTATATTTGCTTGCATTTGCTTTTAGCCAGAGGAAGCATTTATTGTCTTTGGTTGCTATCTTTGAACCTTCGCATCTAAAGTCAAAAGCAAGACCGCTCTCATGCATTGAAGTACCTGGGATTGCTGTGTCTGGCTTGCATCTTGCATTTTGCTTGTATACATTTGCTGCTCCACAATTTTGTGCACGCAATTCTTCTTGTCTTGTTTTTGACCTGAACCCAAATCCTGTAATTTTAATATTTTGACTCCATGCCAGGTCTATCATCTTTTTTAAGTTATCTTGCATTGTTTTGCATACAGGGAACGATCCTCCTGCAGTCTGAACTTGGTATATCCCCTCTGGGCATCTTGCTACTGCTGTTCCTAGTGGTGGCAGAGCATCGTTTTCACTCATAGCATCTTCTTCTACCTCTATATTTGCTTGTCCGATATTGAGCTCTCCTCCTAGTAGGTCTGGATTTATAGTATTTAGTAGCATCCAAGATCCTAATGCTAGCACTAGTCCCATCAGTGCTCCACCTATCTTTTGCTTTGATTCTGTCTTTGCAAAAATAGATTCTGATCCCATCCATTGTATGCCATATATGACAATCATTATCACAGCCAATGCGCCACATATACCTAAGAAAATTTTCACTATTAGGTTTATGTAGTCTCCTAATTGTTTTGTGTTATCTATCGATTTTATCTCACCGATTGGGGCCAGGAGGTTGTACTCATCATTTGCTATGCGTGGGTTTATTGCCCCTGGGTCTACCGTGTCTTCTTGGGACCCTGATTTTTCCCAGTCCTTATCACAAGCTCCTACGCACTCATAATATATCCTACCCCCTGCACGGTCCATAGAGGACCACTTTTCCCCATCTGGAGTGGCTAGTTCAAAGTAATACAGACAATCATATCCATCTGATATATCGATATAACCACCAAGTCCAACCGTAGAACTTAGTGTCTCACATTCTTCTTCTCCTGCTATGTAGTTCAGTGTGACTGCCTCGGTAGCTGGCATTATTATTGTTTTATTTTCCAGCCCTGAACTACTCAGTGCGTTGTTACAGTTGAAATTTGGTATAGAGCTAGCTGGACAGCTGTCCATTTCTTTTACAGTTAGTTGCAGTTCTTTGTTGGCACAATTAACAGTCTGGATCACAATACTTACTTTTGTGCTACCCTCTTTGTAGAAGGTATCACCAGTTTTACCATAAGGGTAAAAATTCGCCTTGTCCACAATGCACGGAGTTGTATTTGGGGTATTTACTATGGGAGCTTTGTATTCAAATGGTGTCGCTGGTATTGAATCCCCTTCATTTGAATCAATAGTAAAAGTATAATTCCCATCTTTTGCTGAGTCAGGCATGTCTATGACTAACATTTGAGGTGTACCTAGATTGCTGATTTCTTTTGTAAAAGTCTTTGTGAACACGCCTATCTGTTTGTTATTTTCGAACGTAGAAAAGACTTTTGCTGTCAGTATCTCTTTATCGGCATCAGATATGGCTGATAGATTTACTTTCATGGTTACTTTTTTATCTTTTACCTCCAAGCTGTTGCTTACTAAGGAAACAGCCTCTATCTTGGCTGTCGATACTATCATTGGTAAAACAAATAAAATCGCTACTATTATCTTTTTCATATTATAGATTTATCTTTAGACTTTGTGTTGCCGACTGGAATAATTTTAAGGTGTTTTCTATATATAGATTTATCTCTGCGTATCCCCCGCGGGCTGTAGGCTTTATAGTGAGCATATTTTTCTTTCTTGGTGTTGGTATTGTGTCCCCGTTTATCTTCCATTCGTATGTGTGGGCTTGGGTGTTTGTTGTGTCACCCATAAAGTATGGTTCTGCCTTGATAGTCATCTCTTCTGATTCAAGTGGGATTTCTTTGTCTAGAATCTTATTGTAATAAATACCTTCTACTGGATCTTTTTTGTAGAATAATATTTGAGGGTTTACTCCAGATATTTTGATTATTCCCGTTGAGTTTGTGTTATCTGTGCTAGATATTGAAACCACCTCTACGGTATCCTCGAGTTCATTTGTTAGATTAAATATAAAAGAATTTTTTTTGTATCCTGATTGAGATTGATCAGTCTTGTCGTTTAGCTTCCAGTTGTATGTCGCACTATTTGCTTGGATTCCTTTTGGTCCACTGGGTATGGCTATGATTTTGACCCTACCCTCTTTAGGTGGCAGGGCTTTGCCTCTATAGAATGGTGGCACATATGAATCTAGTGATTGCCACAATATATCCATATCTCCTGGGCTTAAAATTATTCTCTTCTGTATGATGTCTCCTTCTACTGTCGTGATTTTTATATCCAGTAGGGATTTTGTCCCCAAGGCTCCCATTTTAAAAGAAAAATCTTTTACTCCAGTATTTTTTAATAGAATTTTTTCCCCACTCCTCCACTCTATCTGAGCTCTGTTTAAATCTGTGGCATAGCTCTCTAATGTGATGGTCACATCTTCGTAGGGTTTTGGGTTCTCTGGTGCAACAGTGGCCACTATATCTAGTGCTTTTGTTTCTGCATATATTTTTATATTATGTGCACTGAAAAATAAACTAATTATAAGAATTAGAAATATTGACTTAGATAGGATTGGAGAATTTTTACTCACTCCTTTATTATATGATACATTTAGAATTCAAACAATTATTGTTGTGCACTACTTGCATCATCTTTGGCTTTTTTGATGGCCAATATCTGAGACGGGTCGGAAGTGATTATCTGGTCTTCTGTGTATGAAGCGATTGTCTTTACTGCAACGTGTTTTAAGCCAGCAAAGAATATACCCTCCCCTACATTTGCCTCTAGAAGTAGATATTTCTCTTCGTCTGTTAGGTTGAATGTTTTCTGCAGTACGTCTACTGTAGATGGAGATTGTTTTAATAGTAGTTGGATAGATGAGTTGGTCACTATTGGTACACCATATGGGCTCTTCATAAAGTCCCCTACGTCTTGGGTTATAGTAGCTAGACCTAGATAATACTTACGTCCTCTTTTTGCTATTGAGTATAGGAATGAAGCAGTATCTTCTGATTTCATCATCCACCAGGCCTCATCCACCACTAGGAGTCTCTTTTTAATGTTCTTGCGCACAGCGTTCCATATATAGTGTGTGACTATATACATAGCCACTGGCTTGAGCTCATCCTCCATATCACGCACAGAAAATACTACAAATTTTTTATTTATATCTACATTTGATGGCTTGTTTAGGAATGATGCCCATGATCCACGAGTGTATTTTGCTAGTCTTTGTATGATAGACTCGCTACCCTCCATACCAGAGAGCACCATTTCAAAGTCTGATAGTAGTGGTGGCTCTATGTTTCTAAAATCTGATTCAGGTGTGATGTCTTTTAGTGCGTATGTTTCGGTGATAGCTCTGTCTATTATGGAATCTTCTTCTGGTGTGAGTCCTCCTAGCATGATACGGAATAAACCTACTAGATTTATCGTATTTGAACGCAATACATCTCCGCCAGTCTCGTCTGCTGATGGTATAGGTAGGTCAAAAGGATTGATGTGGTGGTCAGAAGAAAGTGCAATATTGAAATACCTACCCCCTACTGCTTCTGCTAGGTATTCATACTCACGCTCTGGGTCGATAACGATGACCTCTGTATCAAACATGAGAGTACGGATAATCTCAAGTTTTGTTGCATATGATTTACCTGCACCAGATGTAGCAAATGTAATCGAATTGTAGTTTGGTAGTGAAAAACGGTCGAATATAATAAGACTTGAATTGTGTCTATTTACTCCATATAGGATACCCTGATCTGAGGTAAGGTCAAAAGATACAAATGGAAAGATTGAAGACAGTGGTTCGGTGTTTAGCTTCTGGTGTATTTCCAGCATATCTGTGCCTGTAGGTATGACACTCTTGAACCCTTCTTCTTGTTGGAATAGGGCTGGTTTTAGATATATGAGCTTAGATTCGAGGATAGATTTTATCTCATTTTCTGTCTTGAAGAGTTCATTCTCATTGTCTGCATATATTGTGATATATAGGCCTACGTTAAACATCTTTTCTTGGGCTTGCAGTAGATTGTCACGAAGACCCTCTAGGTCCTGGTATGCTGTATCTAGTATTGGGTCGCGAACTAGTCCCTTTGATTCACGTATGGCTACCTGACTCTGTACCTCAGCCACCTTCTTCTCAAATGTACGTAGGATCTCTGTAGTCTCTATTGGGTGTATGTTTATAGATACATCAAAGACCTTGTCTAGGTTGATTATAGGAGAAAACCAATTATCTACTAGATATCTAGGGTATGATATGACAAAGAAAGTACGAGCAATCTTGTCCCCTAGGTTTAGAGATTTTGGTGTTATTTGTAATGCCGAAGGGGCTATTACGTCTTGGAGCTCTAGTGTCGCCGCACGGTAAATCTCCTTTGGTAGTATCGGCATGACACCACTACCCTGCTTGTTCTGCTGGTTGTTGTTGCCTCCCCCAAATAATGATGAAAAAATTCCCATATTATAATTTCATTCCTTGGCTTATGTCACCAGGATTAAATGTTTTATAAAATAATTCTACTACTTCCTCTGTTTTTAGTTGAGAAGTTCTGATCCCCATTCCCGAAAGTCCTGATGCTACTACACTCACACGCTGATCTAGTTGGGATCTGGTCTCTTCGAACTCAGCCATTTCTGTTTCTTTTTTGGAAAGCTCTGCCGGAGCAGACATACCCACCCTACTGCCTGTAAGCTTATCAAATATTCCCTCTGTAGGTTTTATTATTGTAGAGCTGTATGGTATTACGATAAAGAATGACTTTGTCATTATATTCACCTCGTCAGTAAAAGATCTTATAAAGTCTATGTATTCCTTGGTCTGCATCTTAAGCAGCGGCTCTACTTGATTCTTCATTCTGTCTTCGAGTGTCATTAAATACGGACGGATATCTAATCTTCGAGACTGCACTACTATTTCTACGGAAAAATCCAGACTATTTAGAAATGTTTGGAATTGATTTATTATTGCTACTTGCTCATCGCTAGACTTTAGAGATAAATTTATCGAAGAAGCTATCAGTATTGCCCGATATCCCCCATCTTTCAGGATGATCACTCCATCACGGATTTCTTTTATTGGTACAAATTCTTGAGATTTTTCTGCATTGATTGCCATTTTTATATTATATCATCAATTTTTATTTTTAGTGCAAAAAAACCTCTACTACGAGAGGTTTTTTGAGTTATCTTCTTCTTTCATGTCGAGTCCCCATGCAATATCTTTTAATTTACTTTGAGACATTTTAGGTACGACAGAGGTTTGTTTTATTTCTTCTTCGACTTCTTCATTTTTTTCTTGGATTCTCTGTTTCCATATATATAGTTTATTTCCGAGTGCATATGTGATCGCTGCCTGGAGATAATATATGAATGGCTGATTGTTTATCTTGTAAAAAACTAAAGCCAATACTAACCCCGCAATAGGTATAATCAGGAATATGCCTATCCACAATGGCATCGTTTTGTATATTAAAAATACAATACCAGCTCCCCCAGCTAGGTATGAGAATTGTTTGAACGTAAAAGGTCCAAATAATTTATCTTCTATATCTATGAATTGTGGGACTTTGAATTGCATATATATGATTGGTGTTTATATTTGCTCATGATACGGATCATGAATTACTGACTTTGTTGTGTTTTGTGTAGGTATATTTGATATTGGTTGATTGCTTTTGGATACTCCACTTGCTGTTGCTCCTTGGAGCTTCATATTTAGTATTGATTTTGTTGATTGGGGGTTCTCTATTCCGTATAATACTGATTTTTGTGTTTCTTTGCTCGGTATGATGTGTGATTCCTGAGGACTACTGCCCTCCTCTACTACCGAGACCCCAGATTTTACCATTATATTGTCTTCTTTTATTGTAACTTTTTCTTCGTCTGCTTTTTCTTCTGCATTCTCGTCTGCTAGTATCTCTATCCCCGATATTTTCATACCATCACTGGTCTCTTTCTTTTCAAATTCTGCGATCGGTAAATTTGATGGAACGAATGGCTCTGTTTTCTTGTATGGGGGTGTCGGGATGTTTGATTTCTTGTATGGGGGTATCGGTATCTCTATTTTTTCTTTTTCAGCATCATCTCTTTTTGTATTTTGAATTAGGAATGACCTTATATTTTTAAAAACCTGTTCATTCACCTCGGATACTATGAGATCTATATTTTCTGGTGAAGCTTGGACCCCTACTGACAGTTCATTTCTGTAGTTTTCACTGGGGATTATCCCTAGCATGACTTTTGTGGTTACTTCATCTAGGGTGCTCATGCTCGGCATATTTAATTTGTACTTACTGGCTATATTGTATAGGTTCTTTTTGTAGTTGGAATTTGTTATAGCTTCTTGAACTGCAGGTGGCAACCCTTTGAATCTGTCGTCCATATTCTGGGCTCCGCCGTATTTGTTTTTTGCTATGTTCTCTATGTTTGATTCAAATGTATTTTCTAGGGCTGGGCGGATAGATGCGAATACCTCCCTATCTAGCTCAGATATCATGGGTGCTATCTTTTCTTTGGGGAGAGTGAGTTCTTGGATTAAGATATCCTCATATTGATTCAAGTGTATGACTCCTAGGAGTGCCAGACTAGTCTCTGTTATTAGGGATTTTAATTGGTCCTCTGTCAGATTATATCTATTTCCTATTTTTTCTGTCTGATCTATCCAGGCCATACTACTAAAAATAGCAGCAGCTTCTGGTGGTAGCTTTGAAAAGTATTCTGCTATTTGTTTTTGTAGTTCTGTTTTGTCCATCCCGTTAGAGATATGAAATGTTTACATTTCCGTATCTTATTAATTTTTGTTTATAATATTTTTTTGATTATTAATTTTACTTTGTTCTTTAGATTTATAACAACACATCTCTAACGGGATCTATTTATTTTCTAATGACCTCCATGTCCGTGGTCGTCGTGCCCTCCCCCATGATCATCATGTCCACCACCGTGGCCTCCTCCACTTCCCGCAGATTCCATTTTGAAGTTTGCACCCTTTATCGCTTCTGTGAATGCATTCTTGAGATCATCTTTGAATTCTCCGGACCCTGTACCCATATTAACCTGAGGTATATTCTTCATACCAGTCCTCATACCCACTGCTACTGCACTGGTGATTCCAAAGATTAATTTTGTTGCCCAGGCATCGTTCTTGATAGATTCAAGTTTTGAGAGGTTGAGCGGGTTGTATGTACCGCGAGTAGAATCTGCAGAAAGCCTGTCCTTGATCGATATGCTCTTTGCTGAATTTTCTGCCATATGATCCAGGTCGTGATCTAGTTTGTGATCTGTCTCGTGCTTTAATACTGTTTCTTTGTATTCTGTTGTCAGCTTGTTCTTAATTTTGTTATTGTCTGATTCAGTAAGAGGGGCTGCGAGTTTTGCTGTCAAAGCATCTCGTTTGTCTGGTGGTAATGCAGCCACGCTTGTCGCATTGTTTTTAAGTAAGAAGTCTTGTGTAATTTCTGCTTTTCTGTCTGCTAGGTATTCTGTAGTTGCACGAGCCAGATTGCCAGAATCTTTTATGTAATCATTTTCTCCTTTAACCCCAGAAACAAGGCCTTTTTTAATATTATTCTCAGTATCCGCTCTCTTTGAATCTCTGAATTTTTTATCCACCGCTGCCTTATCTACTGCCCCAAGGTCTTTGT
>JACCDZ010190547.1_pt1 | contig 22649 bp, 17 predicted proteins | sample 7449551 | NCBI WGS metagenome assembly JACCDZ01 (sample SAMN15323452, study PRJNA562643) | freshwater metagenome | isolation source: river surface water | place: USA:Blue River Watershed | collected 2017-08-18 | reverse complement strand
CTGATGCTGCTGGCTGGCGGAGCTCAGGCTGCTCGCCTGAAAGATCTGGCGAGCATCCAGGGTGTGCGCAGCAACCAGCTGATTGGTTACGGTCTGGTGGTCGGCCTCAACGGTACGGGTGACCAGACCACGCAGACGCCATTTACCGTGCAGACCTTCAACAACATGCTGGCACAGTTCGGCATCAAGATCCCCGAGGGTGGCGGCAACATTCAGTTGAAGAACGTGGCGGCGGTGTCCCTGAGTGCGGAAATGCCAGCGTTTGCCAAGCCGGGGCAGACCATTGATGTGACCATTTCTTCGATCGGCAACGCCAAGAGCCTGCGTGGCGGCACCCTGCTGATGACCCCGCTCAAGGGTATCGATGGCAATGTGTACGCCATTGCTCAGGGCAACCTGTCGGTAGGCGGTTTTGATGCCGAAGGCGCCGATGGTTCGAAAATTACCGTTAACGTGCCCTCGGCTGGGCGTATTCCCAACGGGGCGACCGTCGAGCGAGCCGTGCCGACCGGCCTGGCCAACGGTGACTCGCTGATCCTCAATCTGAACCGTCCGGATTACACCACGGCCAAGAATGTCGTCGACAAACTCAACAGCTTGCTCGGCCCGGGCGTGGCTCAGGCCCTGGATGGCGGTTCGGTGCAGGTCAGCGCTCCGAGAGATCCCGGGCAACGTGTCGACTATCTGTCCGTGCTGGAAAACCTTGAAGTCGATTCTGGCAGCGCGGCCGCCAAGATCATCGTCAATGCCCGCACCGGGACCATCGTGATTGGCCAGAACGTGCGGGTAAAACCGGCGGCCGTGACCCACGGCAGCCTCACGGTGACCATCACCGAGGACTTTCAGGTCAGTCAGCCGAACGAATTTTCTGCTGGCGAAACGGTGGTTACTCCGCAGTCCACTGTCGGCGCAGATCAGGCGATCAACCCGATGTTCAAGTTTGGCCCGGGTACCTCGCTGGAAGAAATTATTCGTGCGGTCAATCAGGTGGGCGCTGCGCCGTCCGACCTGTTGGCCATCCTCGAAGCGCTCAAGCAGGCTGGTGCGCTTGAAGCCGATCTGATTGTGATTTAAGGAGGCGACCATGGACTCTCGACTTTCAGCGGGCCTCTCTGCAGGCGGCAACAGCGATGCCTTTACCGACCTCAACCGGCTCAGCCAGTTGAAGGTAGGCAAGGACCGCGACAGCGAGCAGAACATCCGCAAGGTTGCCCAGGAATTCGAGTCACTGTTTCTCAATGAAATGATGAAAGCCATGCGCTCAGCCAACGACGTGTTCGCCGAAGGCAATTTCATGAACAGCAACGAGAGCAAAACCTACCGCGACATGTATGACCAGCAGCTCTCGGTGACGCTTTCCAAAGGCCGTGGAATGGGACTGGCGGATGTGCTGACCCGTCAACTGTCGAAGCTGACAGCACCCGCCGAGCGTCCTGATCCGTTTGGCCAGTCCGTTGCTGCGGCTACACCTGAATCTGCGCCGGGGCTGAAGGTTGCCGCCGGGCATGACAATGACGCCATGTTGATCAATCAGCGTCGCCTGTCGCTGCCAGGCAAGCGCTCGGATCGTTTGCTGGCGGGCATTGTGCCGGCCGAGCAACCGTCCGCTCCCCAGCCGTTATCTGCCATCGACTGGGTGCCGGCCCAGGCGTTTGCGGCACCGCAGACCAGGTCGCTGAGCATTACCGGAGCTGATGCGATTACTGGTCGGATGCTTGCCAAATCGCCAATGGCTTCGGGCAAGTCGGTGTTCTCTTCGCCAGCCGAATTTGTCTCGGCCATGATGCCGATGGCCGAAGAGGCCGCCGGCAAGATCGGTGTGGATCCACGCTATCTGGTCGCGCAGGCGGCGCTGGAGACCGGCTGGGGCAAGTCGATCATTCGGCAGTGGGATGGCAGCAGTAGTCACAACCTGTTCGGCATCAAGTCACATGGGGCCTGGGATGGCGAGTCGGCCAAGGTACTGACCACCGAATACAAGGGCGGCAAGGCCGTGAAAGAGGCTGCCCAGTTCCGTACCTATGACTCGTTCAAGGAGAGTTTTCAGGATTACGTGAGCTTCCTGCAAAGCAACAAGCGCTATGAAGACGCGCTGGATGTCACCGCCAAACCGGAAGCCTTTGTCCGCGAACTGCAGCAGGCCGGTTATGCAACCGATCCACACTATGCGCGCAAGGTGTCACAGATCGCGCGGCAAATGGATACCTACATGAGCATCGCGGCGGCTGACGTCACGCTGACCAGGACCTGAGGCTGAGCCATGGCTGATCTACTCAATATTGGTCTTTCCGGGCTGCAGGTTAATCGGACCCAGCTGTCGGTCACCGGCCATAACATCAGCAACGTCAACACGCCGGGCTTCACCCGGCAAGAGGCGGTGCAGACCACGCGCCTGGGGCAGTTCAGCGGTGCCGGTTACATCGGCTCCGGCACCACGCTGGCCGATGTGCGGCGCATGTACAACGAATTTCTGACCGTACAGGTGCGCGCCAGCACGGCGTTGAGCAGCGATGCCGAATCCTATCTGAGCCAGATCAATCAGCTTGATGCCCTGCTGGCGGGTGAAACCACCGGCATCACGCCGGGCATGCAGAAACTCTCTGCCGCATTGCAGACGGCGGCAGAAGATCCGGCCAACATCCCGGCCCGCCAGCTGGTGCTGTCGGAAGCTGAAGGGTTGGCCAAGCGCTTCAATACGGTGTACGACCGGCTGAGCCAGCAGAACGGTTTTATCAACCAGGAACTCGAGGCGATCACTGCGCAGATCAATCAGCTGGCTTCCTCGGTAGCCGGCTATAACAGTGCCATCGCTATCGCCTCGGCCAATGGTCAGCAACCCAACGATCTGCTGGATGCCCGTGAGGAGACCATCCGCCAGCTCTCCGAATACATCGGTGTGACGGTGGTTCCGCAGACGGATGGCTCCTTCAACCTGTTTGTGGGTTCCGGCCAGCCACTGGTGGTGGGCGAAACGCCGGCGCGGCTGGAAGTCGTCGCCGGCACTGTGGATCCGATGCGCAGTGACGTGCAGTTTGTCAGTGGCAATGCCCGTCAGGGCATTACGTCACTGATCACCGGCGGGGAAATGGGCGGGCTGCTGCGCTATCGCGAGGACGTGCTGGATATCACCCTGAACTCGGTTGGCCGCTTGGCGCTCTCGGTAGCGGACCAGATGAACCGCCAGCTGGGGCAGGGGCTGGACCTGAATGGCAATTTCGGCGAATCCCTGTTTCGTAACCTCAATGATCCGCTGCTGATCGGTCAGCGCAGCATTGCGCGGGTGGGTAACAGTGATTTTACGGCGAATCTGAACGTGCTGATCGAAGACAGTACCCAGTTGCAGGCCAGCGATTACGAAATCACCTTTACCAGTGCCACTGAATACGAGGTGCGGCGGGTCTCCGACAGTCAGCTGGTCACACCACTGTACGACGATGATGCCGACCCTTCGACGCCGCTGATTCCGGCGCCGGCGCCCTATGACATCACCAGCACCACGCCGCTGATTTTTGATGGTTTCTCGATGAATATCGCCAGTGGCACTTTTGCTGCCGGTGACAAGTTTCGGGTCATCCCGGCGCGTAACGCGGCCGGGGACATTCGTGCGGATTTGCAGAAACCCGAAGAACTGGCGCTGGCTGCCCCCCTCAAGTCCGAGGGCAGTCCGGCCAATATCGGTACCGCAATCACCACGCAGCCAACCCTGGTCACGCCGATCAATATCTACGACCCGCTGGCGCAGGCCAACATGGAGCAAAGCATTCGCAATGCACCGCCCATGCGTCTGGTGTTTGGTCCGACCGGGGGCGCCAGCCAGACTTACAATCTGGTGGATGTCAACGGCGCGGTGATTGGCTCCGGCAGCATTGTGCCCGGGCAAAACAACAAGCTGACGGTCACTGTGCCGGCCAATGCGCCGTCGGTGCCCGACAGCTTTCAATTTGAGCTGACCGTCAGCGGCCGTCCGCAGAATGGCGACAACTTCAGTGTTTCGTTCAACACCAAAGGTGTTTCAGATAACCGCAATGCGCTGAAACTGGCCAATCTGCAGAATCAGGCGAGTATTGGCGTGGACCTTTCGGCGCCAACCACTACGGGTATCAGTTTCAGTGAAGCCTACGGCGATCTGGTCGAGCGCATTGGCACCCTGACGGGGCAGGCACGCATTGATGATCAAGCCAATAGCGCCGTGTTGACTCAGGCTACGGATAACCGTGACTCGGTATCCGCCGTCAGCCTCGATGAAGAGGCGGCAAAGCTCATCCAGTTCGAACAGTACTATCAGGCTTCGGCGCAGGTGATCCAGATCGCCCGTTCCCTGTTTGATACCCTGATCAATACCTTTAATTAAGGTGCCCGGCCATGGTTTATCGAATCTCTACCGTTCAGGCCTTCAACAGTGGCGTTAATGCGATTCAGCGCAACTACTCCACTGTTACTGGTACGCAGGAACAGATCAGCAGTGGCAAGCGTATTCAGACGCCAGCCGATGACCCGGTGGCGTCGGTGCGCCTGCTGCAACTCGATCAGCAACAGGCAGTACTCGCACAATATGAAAACAATCTGACCGCAGCTAAAAACAGCCTGACTGAAGAGGAAACCCTGCTCAATTCGTCAGTCAATGTGCTGCAGCGCGTGCGTGAACTGTCCGTACAGGCCGGTAGTGGTGCGTTGTCGGCGGAAGACCGCAAGGCCATCGCCCAAGAGTTACAAGAGCGCGAACTGCAGTTGCTGGGTTTAATGAATAGCCGCAACTCGCGTGGCGATTACCTGTTTTCAGGGTTTCTCGGCAAGACCCAGCCGTTTATTGCCAACCCCGACGGGACCTACAGCTATCAGGGCGACTCGGGGCAGCGCAGCCTGCAGATCTCCGGCTCCACCACCGTGGCGATCAACGACAATGGCCAGCGTATTTTTGAAGAAGTGACCAATGCCGATAGGGTGGTCAACAATATTGGCGTTAGCTACCCAACCGCACCTCCACTTCCACCTGCAACTGTCACGTTTCCGGGAGTTTCCGCACCAAATGAGCGGGTATTCTTAGGGCCTGGCCTAGTGCAAGACAACAACCAGTTCAACGATCAGGCTACGGGGTTCCGCTCGGGAGAGCCCTATTCGCTGGTCTTTGATAGCGGTAAATCCTTTCGTATTTACGACTTTAACGGAATCGACAGGACAGCCGAGGCGAGCAATGGCGGTCAGATCAATCCGCAGAATAACGAGGCCAATCTGATCAGTTTTCGGGGTATGCGTTTCCAGCTTGATGTGGTTCTTAAGCCTGGTGACGACCCTGCCGATCTTGATGACTTACTGGCTGACGCGTCCACGCCCGGCAGTCCAGGTACGCATAGTTTCACCCTGCAGGCAGCACCTACCGATTTCTCGGTAGCGCGCGCTTCAACCAATGCCTCCGCAGCCGTCATCAGCGGCGCTGGGATATCCATTCCGGCGGACTTCAATGAACAGTTTCCGTTGTCCGGGTTGGTCGTGCGCTTTACTAGCCCCACTGCCTACAATGCGTATGCTCTGCCGCTGACAGCCTCCAGCCCTGTGCTGGCTAGCGGCACAATGGTAGGTGCATACCCAGAAATCATTACCTTGTTTGGCGCCGACTTCAGTGTGTCGGCTGCCGCCGCAAATGGCGACGAATTCACCGTGCGGCCGGCATTTCAGGAGCAGCGCGGTATTCTCAACACTATTTCGCGCTTGCGTCAGGCGCTGGAGGCGGCGCCTTCAACGCCCGCTGGCAACCGCGCGGTGCGCGATGAAGTGGCGATTGCCCTGACCAATCTGGACAACGGTATGGCGCAGGTTCTGGGGGTTCAGACCGAAATCGGCGCACGCTTGAATCTGGTCGACTCGACCGAAACCGATAATGAGGATGTCAGCCTGATCACCACGGCGGTGCAGTCTGAGCTGCGTGATCTGGATTACGCCGAGGCCATTTCGCGGCTTTCGCTGGAGACCACGGTGCTGGAAGCGGCGCAGCAGAGCTATGTCAAAGTGGCTGGTTTGAGCCTGTTCAACTTTATTCGCTGACTGCGTGAGTAGGGCGCTGCTTCAAGGTGAAATTGAAGCAGCGCTGTTTTGCATTCTGATCAGGCGGGCACTATCAGGATTTTGCCGCCACGCTCACCACCAGCCGCTGCAGCCACGGCCTGCTTGATCTGGCTGACGTCATAGGTGGCCGCTACTTTGGTGTTCAGTTTGCCGCTGGCAATCAACTGGATCAGCTCGCCAAACACGGCCATTTGCTGGGCCGGTGTGGCTTTCTGGAACCACTTGGCCAGCCAGAAGCCACGCAAGGTGATGTCACGGAAGACGAAAGCGCTAGGAGTAATCTGGCAGGGTTCGCCGCTCATGCGGCCGTAGTTGACCAGCACACCGCCCTCGCTCAGGCAGTTGGCCAGGTGTTCGGTACCGGTGCCGGCCACCGCATCAATACCCAGCTTGATCGCCGCGCCATCGGTCGCTGCCTTGACCCGCTTGTGCAGGTCCGGGCCGTCCACCAGCACCACATCGCCGCCTTGTGCCTGCACATCGGCTACGGCGGCTTCGCGGCGCACCACGTTGACGGTTTTCAGTCCGCGAATTTTGGCCAGCTGGATCAGGTAGCTGCCGACCCCTGAATTGGCCGCGTTCTGGATCACCCAGTCGCCGGGCTGCAGATCGACAAACTCCTTGAGCATCAGATAGGCGGTGGGCGGGTTGATGGTCAGCATCGACAGTTGTTGCGGGTTGGCAGCGGGCAGCGCTATGAGCTTGGCCGCCTCGGCCAGCATATGGCTGGTCCAGGTGCCGCTGCCCACGGGGAGCAGCACCGTCTGACCGACTTGCAGATGGCTGACGCCCTCGCCGAGGGCTTCGATCCGACCCACGCCTTCATTGCCGCCGATGGCAGGCAATGGCGGCAAGATGCCGTATTCACCTGTAAGGGTCAGTACATCGGACGGGTTGATCGGTGACGCCAGTACCTTGATCAGCGCCTGACCGGCTGCCGGTGCGGGTAACTGGAACTCGATGGCTTCGATAACATCCTGAGGCACCGGGCCACGGTGCTGGTATTGGGCTTTGAGCATGATATTTCTCGCTGTCTGGTTGGGAGCTGGTCGCTGCAGTGTAGTGCGCTGCTGAGCTCTGCAGAGCCTCTGAATAGGCGTGTATCAATCTGCCCGATAGCCGTGGCAACGGCCTGTTTGGTGAGGGCAATTGTCTTGTCTTGAGAATGTCATATAGGCCCGCAGTTGCTACGCTGCATGGCCAACCCTGTCCAGGTTATCGAGGATTGCTGCATGAAGTATTCACGTGTTGCGCTGTGTTGGCTGCTGGCCTGTTTGTCGGGTGAGGCATTGGCCTGGTCCAATCACTCGCTGGGAGCGGCCATCGCCTTGCGCGATGCCAAGGGCGTGCAGGGCGTCGAGCCGGTCAGGGTCGAATTGCTGGAAGACTTCCTCAACGCCGAGGCGGCGGGTCTGGAGCAGCTGCTCGACCAGCAGGAAGCCTTTGCTCGGGCCCATTTTGCCGGTTATCCGGCACGCCCGGATGAGTTGCGCTGGGTGGCTGAGGGCGCGGGCGATCGCCGGGCGGATTTCCTGCAGGCGTTAAGGATTAATCCGCAAACCAAGCTGGCCAGTGTTGTTCAACCAGTTCCTGGCACCAGTGACTGGAAAACTCTTGAACCGCTGCCAATGAGCGAGGTGATGGTCTATCGCGATCTGAGCCAGTGGGGGAACCGCTACCGCTTTTATGCACTTGAGCCCGGAACTCTGGTCAGTCCGCTGAGTGTGGTGGCCACGGCAGCCGATGAGCCCGACTACGGGCATGACATCAATCTGTTCAGCGACAATCCGGGCAGCGCCGGTGCGCGCTACAACTTTGGCACGCAACCCTTTGGCGATTCGCGCTTCGAGTATTCCTCGCAGGCACCGTTTCACATGGGCTTTTATCACGAGTCGCCGATCATCACCGCAGCAGCCCCGTACCTCAAGCAGACCTATCCGGAGCAGCGTGCCTACCAGTACTTCGGTCTGGCGCGTTTTGCCTTTGAAACCGGTCACCCTTACTGGGGTTACCGCTTTCTTGGCTGGGGCTTGCATTATGTGCAGGATCTCACCCAGCCCTATCACGCCAAGGTGATGCCGGGCAGTACCACCCCGGGCCTGTTGTGGGTCTCGGCCAAGGACCAGTTGGGCTACCCGGAAGGCAAGGAAGCCGTGGTCAAGCGTGTGGCCGACCGCCACACGGCGATCGAGAGTTTCCAGCTGGCCTGGCTGAGCAGTCTGCTGGCCGAAGGCAAAACCGACAATCCGATGTTCGAGGCCTATTCCGACCAGTCAACCGATCAGCGTTATCCGGCCTTTGCGGCAAACTATCTGCGCGATACCGTGTCGGCAGAAGCCTATGCCAATGCGGATGCTCTGGATCAGCAGATCGGTGTCTGGATGGCCGGTAATCCCGGCGCGGCGGGCTTCAGCGAAAGTAACAAGCTGGTCGCTGCAGATTCGGTCGATCCGCAGATGCAAAAGGTGCTGGTCGAGTTGATCACGCATTTTGGTGCGCACACGCGTAATGCCGTGGCCGCTACTCTTCCGAAGCGCTAATGCCTGGATTTTTGTAGGGTGGGCTTCAGCCCACCGTGTCCTGCCAATGCTGGGCTGAAGCCCACCCTACAACGGCCTGAAGTTCAAACCTCAGAATAATTTGGTTCCAGCCAATCAATAGTCGAGCTTGGTAGTTCGGTAAAGGAGTTACACATGAAGGCCGCTCGTCTGCACCAGTTCACCCATGACCCTGCGGCAGTCTGTGTCGAGCAAGTCCCGTTGCCCGAACCCGGGACGGGACAGGTTCGTGTGCGCATGCTGTTCAGTCCGGTCAATCCGTCGGATCTGAACTTTGTCCACGGCACCTACCACAGCGCGCTGCAACGGATGATCTGGAACAAGGGGCAGGCCACCGTCTGCTATGACACGCAGCGGCGTGTTGTCTGTCCGGTGCCGCCCTACACGCTGGGCGGTGAAGGGGTGGGGATGGTGGATGCTTGTGGCTCAGGATTCCTGGCCAGACGCTTGCTGGGCAAGCGCGTGGCGATTGCCTGTGCGCCGCCTGCTGGCTGCTGGCAGGAGTACAGCCTGGCCGAGGCGAAAAAATCAGTGGTACTGCCGGCGCAGATTTCCGACCAGCAGGCTGCCATGTTCTTCGTCAACCCGCTGGCAGCCTATGTGATGGTGCGTGAAGTCCTGCGCGTGCAGCCGGGTGACTGGTTGGCGATTTCGGCCGCCGGCTCGGCCTTGGGCAAGAGTGTGGTGCGCATGGCCCGGCTGTATGGATTCAAGACCCTGTGTGTGGTGCGTTCGGCCAGCAACAGCGCTGAACTGCTGGCGTTGGGCGCCGATGCGGTGGTCGAGACCGATCATCAGGACCTGCTTGCGGAAATCTGGCGCATCACCGGCGGCAAGGGCGTGCAGCACGCGCTGGACTGTGTCGGCGGTGTGCTGGCAGGCGAACTGGTGCAGTGTCTGGGTCTGGGCGGTCAGCTGCTGGTGTATGGCACGCTGTCCGGCAAGCCGCTTGAAGTACCCGGTCGTGACCTGATGATGCCGCTGACGCGGATTTCCGGTTTCTTCCTGTCCAATTGGCTGGCCTTGCAGTCACCGCTCAAGCTGTTGTGGGTTTTGCGTGCCGTGAAGAAACTGACCTGCGCGGGAATTTTTGAAGCGGAAGTCACCCAGGTATTTGACCTGGAGCAGGTTGCCGAGGCGCTGAAGGCTGCGACCACCAGCGGCCGAACCGGCAAGGTGCTGTTGAGACTGGGCAGCGGCGATTGATACGACCAAGGTCGCATAGCCAGCCGGCAGCGCGCGGGGTTTAATCCTTGCAGTTTTATGCGGGCGGTCTTGCCGCCGTGTTTTCACCTGCGTTGTGAACCTTTGTTGGCGACCCTTTTGGGTCGCTTTTTTTTGGCCGATCACTTGAGCCTGGCAGCACCGGTCTTGCGCTTGACTGGCGGTTTTCTGGCCGGTTTTCCCAGTACAGACTGCTCCAGCTCCAGCAGCGCCTGCGTGGTCAGCTCGGCCAGACGATGGGCATCCGGTACGGCGTGGCGACAGGCGATAAAGCCGAAGCCCAGTGTGTCGCCATAGCTGGTCAGGGTGATGTTGAGGTTCAGGTAGTGGGTCGGAATCGACACCGGATAAACCTCCTCCAGCCGTGCGCCATTGAGGTACAGGGTTTGCCGTGGGCCAGGTACGTTCGAGACGATGACGTTGAACAGCGGATGCTGACGGGCCTCTCCGCTGAACATCAGCGGCCCGATGAGCGTGACCATGGGCGCGATATACGACCACTTTTCCAGCCGGCTCATGCGGCTCAGCCGTTGCTTGGCTGTTTGGGTGGATTGAATGATGGCCTTCAGGCGCCGGCCCGGATCCGCCACCGTGGTCGCTAGCCGGGCCAGCAGCAAGCTGACCTGATTGCCATCGGCCGAGCCTGCCTCGTGCAGCGAGACCGGCACCATGGCAATCAGCGACTTGCGCGGCAGCTGGTGCTGGCTCAGCAGGTACTGGCGCAGGGCGCCGGCACACATGGCCAGGGCGACGTCATTCACCGTGCCGCCACAGGCATGTCCGATGGCTTGCAGGCGCTGCAGCGAATAGGTTTGCGCGGCAAAACTGCGCACGCCGGAAATGGGCTGGTTCAGCGAGCTGGGCGGGGCCTGCAGTGGCAATGCTTCGCCGGTTTCCGGATGGGCCGGGCGCAGGATGTCCCACCAGCCGGCCAGTATTCCGGGCAGCACCTGCCGGCTGGTTTGCAGTGCGCTGCTGGCCTGCTGGATCAGCCCGGCGACAAAGCCCGCTGGCTGCTCTGCAGGTAGGCGCGGGTGTTTTTCGAAGGCATAGGCCCAGAGCGGCGCCTTCTGCTCGCCGGGGCTGTGCGCCAGGTTCTGTTCCATCATTTTCGCGCCGGTCACCCCGTCGACCAGCGCATGGTGGATTTTCACGTAGGTGGCGAAGCGGCCGCCGGGCAGGCCTTCGATGATGTAGGCCTGCCACAGCGAACGCTGCCGATCCAGCAACTGGCTGTGCAAGTGCGCGACCAGATCCAGCAGATCACTCATGCGTCCGGGGTGAGGCAGCGCCAGATGCTGGATGTGGCAATCGAGTTCGAAGTCCTGATCCTCTTCCCAGCACCAGATGCCCATGTGCTGCACGGCCCGCTGGTTGAAAGGCGGGAGCGGCTTCGGATAGCGCTTCCAGGCGCTGACCAGCTCGGCGACAAAGGTCGGGCCGGCGTCTGCCGGTGGCGAGTAGATGCTCAGTCCTGCCACATGCATCGGCGAGTGGTGGCTTTCCAGCAGCAGGAACATCAGGTCGGCGGGAGCGATCATGTTCATGGCGGGTTTCCTCTTGAGCGGGATGGGCAGAGGTTTTGGTTGCGTTGGAGTATGCGAGCTGTGTCGCCGGCCATGACTGATCTGCATCAATCCTCAAGGAAGGCCTCTCGATAAGACCATGGTCGAATTGCTGGTCGGGGTGCGCAAGGCTAAAAAGTACCCACGCCATCCAATCCTCCCCTTATGAGGTCACTGCCATGTGTGCTGCTTCTGTTTATCCCGTAACGCCCGAGTCGGTTGCCCGCACCCTGACCGACGAGGCAACCTACAAAGCCATGTACCAGCAGTCCATCGTCAATCCCGATGGCTTCTGGCGTGAACAGGCCAAGCGACTGGACTGGATCAAGCCGTTCACCAAGGTCAAGCAGACCACCTTTGATGATCACCATGTGGATATCAAATGGTTTGCCGATGGCACCCTGAATGTTTCAGCCAACTGCCTGGACCGGCACCTGGCCGAGCGTGGCGATCAGCTGGCAATCATCTGGGAAGGCGATGATCCGTCCGAACATCAGGAAATCACCTATCGCCAGCTGCACGAGCAGGTCTGCAAGTTTGCCAATGCCCTGCGTGGTCAGGATGTGCACCGCGGTGACGTGGTCACTATCTATATGCCGATGATTCCTGAAGCCGTGGTGGCCATGCTCGCCTGTACCCGTATCGGGGCCACTCACTCGGTAGTCTTTGGCGGTTTCTCCCCCGAGGCGCTGGCCGGGCGGATCATCGACTGCCAGTCGAAAGTCGTGATCACCGCCGATGAAGGCGTGCGTGCCGGCAAGAAAACCCCGCTCAAGGCCAACGTCGACGATGCCCTGTGCAATCCGGAAACCGCCAGTGTGCAGAAGATCATCGTGGTCAAGCGCACCGGTGGCCAGATCAAGTGGCACCCGCATCGCGATATCTGGTTTGAAGACCTGATGAAAGTGGCCTCTTCGACCTGCGCGCCGAAAGAAATGGGCGCCGAGGAGCCGCTGTTCATCCTCTACACCTCCGGCAGTACCGGCAAGCCCAAAGGTGTGTTGCACACCACCGGTGGCTACCTGGTCTACGCCTCGATGACCCATGAGCGGGTGTTTGATTACCGTCCCGGTGAGGTCTACTGGTGCACCGCCGACATCGGCTGGGTCACCGGTCACAGTTACACCGTCTACGGTCCGCTGGCCAATGGCGCCACCACGCTGATGTTCGAAGGGGTGCCCAATTACCCGGACATCACCCGGGTGTCGAAGATCGTCGACAAGCACAAGGTCAACATTCTCTACACCGCGCCAACTGCCATCCGCGCCATGATGGCCGAAGGCAAGGCCGCCATCGAAGGGGCCGACGGTTCCAGTCTGCGCCTGCTTGGTTCGGTGGGTGAGCCGATCAACCCGGAAGCCTGGCAGTGGTATTACGAAACCGTGGGGCGCTCGCGTTGCCCGATCGTGGATACCTGGTGGCAGACCGAAACCGGTGCCTGCATGATGACCCCGCTGCCCGGCGCCCACGCGATGAAGCCCGGCTCGGCCGCCAAGCCGTTCTTCGGCGTGCAGCCGGCGCTGGTGGATAACCTGGGTAACCTGCTCGAAGGCGCGACCGAAGGCAATCTGGTGATCATCGACTCCTGGCCGGGGCAGGCCCGCACCCTCTACGGCGATCATGATCGCTTCGTCGACACCTATTTCAATACCTTCAAGGGCATGTACTTCACCGGTGATGGCGCCCGCCGCGACGAGGATGGCTACTACTGGATCACCGGCCGGGTGGATGATGTGCTCAACGTGTCCGGCCACCGCATGGGTACCGCGGAAATCGAAAGCGCCATGGTCGCCCACCCGCACGTGGCCGAGGCGGCCGTGGTGGGCGTGCCCCATGACCTCAAGGGGCAGGGCATCTACGTGTACGTTACGCTCAATCACGGTGTGAGTGAGTCCGAGGCGTTGCGGGTGGAGTTGCGCAACTGGGTGCGCAAGGAGATCGGCCCGATTGCCTCGCCGGATGTGATCCAGTGGGCACCGGGCCTGCCCAAGACCCGTTCGGGCAAGATCATGCGCCGCATCCTGCGCAAGATTGCCGCCGGTGAATACGAAGGCCTCGGCGACATCTCCACCCTGGCCGATCCGGCCGTGGTGCAGCACCTGATCAATACCCACAAGGGCATGCAGGCCGCCTGACCGGTAGTTCTGTAAAACAAGGCCGGTAGCGACCACAAGTTGCTACCGGCCTTGTGCATTTTGGGCATTGGGAAAGCCAGGTTGGCCGCGCTAAATATCCGGTCGGTAATTATTGTGAAGGAGCCGGCCCGCTGAAGTTTGAACTGTTGGGTGGGCTTTAGCCCACCGTTGGCGGTACTCGGTGGGCTGAAGCCCACCCTACGGAAATCAAGACATTAATGGGCCGAATCAAAAAGACGCGATCTGTTCGATTTAATTTTCTGCTGGTCAGTATCTTGATCACCTGTCAACACAGTTCCATGAATTTTGTATGTACATGTCGCATTGAAGAATTATTGACCTTACTCCTCTCGCTAGAATGCGATTCGCCCGCTTGCTGGCATTCGCCCCGCAGGGCCGTCGATCACTCACTACACTGGTGCTGAACCGGGCCTGCTCAACAGCCTGCCACCCCGTCTGTTTCTGCCTATACGAAGGAGTTACACAATGAAAAAAATCATGCTTCTTGGCGCTCTGCTGCTGTCTGCAACGGCCTCGCTGGCTCAGGCTGCCGAGGAAATGCGTATCGGTATCGAAGCGGCTTACCCTCCGTTTGCCATGAAAACCCCGGATGGCCAGATCACCGGGTTTGACTACGACATCGGCATGGCGCTCTGCGAAGAGATGAACGTCAAGTGCGTGTGGATCGAGCAGGAGTTTGACGGCCTGATTCCGGCCCTGAAAGTGCGCAAGTTCGACGCGGTGCTGTCCTCGTTGTCGATCACGCCGGAGCGCCTGAAGTCAGTCGATTTCACCAAAAAGTACTACCACACCCCCGCCAAACTGGCGATGAAGGCCGGCACGGTGATCAATGACCCGCTGACGGACCTCAAAGGCAAGAAGGTTGGTGTGCAGCGCTCGTCCATCTATGACCGCTATGCCACCGAAGTGTTTGCTCCGGCCGGTATCGAAGTGGTGCGCTATGGCTCGCAGAACGAAGTCTTTCTTGATCTGGCCGCCGGGCGCGTGGATGCCACGCTGGCAGACGTGGTCAACATTGATGATGGCTTCCTGAAAACCGATGCCGGCAAGGGCTTTGCCTTGGTTGGTCCGGATTACAACGACACCAAATACTTCGGCGACGGTGCCGGTATTGCCGTGCGCAAGGGTGACAAGGCGACTGCCGATAAATTCAACGCCGCCATCGATGCCATTCGTGCCAGCGGCAAGTACAAGGCTGTGCAGGACAAGTACTTCACGTTCAACGTTTACGGCGAGTAAGCGTTACCGGCGCTCTGGCCTGAAGAGCGCCGTTTCCGATGAGCCTGGCAGTGCAGCTGTGCTGTCCGGCTTCTCCTTCTGGCGCGCACTGCGCCCTGCATGAGGTGCTGTCATCATGCTGAATGGTTATGGCGCCAGCATCCTTGATGGCACCTGGCTTACCCTGCAACTGGCGCTCAGTTCGATGGCCGTGGCCATCACGCTGGGGCTGATCGGTGCGGCCTTGCGCATTTCGCCGGTGAAGTGGCTGGCGGCGCTGGGCGATGCCTATGCAACAGTCATCCGCGGCATTCCCGATCTGGTGCTGATCTTGCTGATTTTCTATGGCGGTCAGGACATGGTGAACCGTCTGGCGCCCTTGCTCGGGCATGACGAGTACATCGACATCAATCCGTTCATTGCCGGTGTGGGTACCCTGGGTTTTATCTACGGTGCGTACCTGTCGGAAACCTTTCGCGGCGCCTTCATGGCCATTCCCAAAGGGCAGGCCGAGGCGGGCTTTGCCTATGGCATGAACGGGCTGCAGGTGTTCTTTCGTATCCTCATCCCGCAGATGATCCGTCTGGCGATTCCCGGTTTCACCAACAACTGGCTGGTGCTGATCAAGGCCACGGCGCTGATCTCGGTGGTGGGGCTGCAGGATATGATGTTCCGCGCGAAAAATGCCGGTGACTCAACCCACGAGCCCTTCACCTACATTCTCGCCGCCGCTGCCATTTATCTGGCGGTCACCAGTGTCTCGCTGCTGTTGCTGCGCTTTCTGGAGCAGCGTTACTCGGCGGGCATCAAGGCGGTGGAACTATGATTTTCGATTATTCGGTGGTCTGGGACAGTTTGCCGCTGTATTTCGCCGGCACTCTGGAAACCCTGAAACTGCTGGCTATTTCGCTGGCTATCGGCTTGCTGATGGCCATTCCGCTGGCCTTGATGCGGGTCTCCAAACAGCCGGCGGTTAATTTCCCGGCCTGGCTGTACACCTACATCATTCGTGGCACGCCCATGCTGGTGCAGTTGTACCTGCTGTATTACGGCCTGGCGCAGTTCGAGGCCGTGCGTGACAGCATCTTCTGGCCAATGCTGTCGAATGCCACCTTCTGTGCCTGTCTGGCTTTTGCCATCAATACCAGTGCGTACAGCGCCGAGATCCTCGCCGGCAGCATCAAGGCCACACCAGCAGGTGAAGTCGAGGCGGCCAAGGCGATGGGCATGTCCCGCTTCAAATTATACCGGCGCATTCTGCTGCCTTCGGCCCTGCGCCGCTCTCTGCCGCAGTACAGCAATGAAGTGATAATGATGCTGCATGCTACCAGCCTGGCGTCGCTGGTGACCTTGATCGACATTACTGGCGCGGCACGTACCATCAATTCGCAGTTCTATATGCCGTTCGAGGCGTACATCACCGCTGGTGTGTTCTATCTGTGCCTGACCTTCATCCTGGTGCGCCTGTTCAAGTTGGCTGAAACCCGCTGGCTGGCTCACCTTGCACCGCGCAAGCACTGAGGCCAGGCATGCACAGAATTGATCATCTGTTGCCATGGAGCTGCTTGGGAACCCAGCGTACTCTCTCGGTCTTCAGCTTTGGCGCCGGTGAGCGCAAGGCCTATATTCAGGCCAGCCTGCATGCTGACGAACTGCCGGGTATGCGGGTTGCCGTTGCCCTCAAGCGGCGCCTGCGCGAACTCGAACAAGCCGGGCAATTGCGCGGTGTGATCGAACTGGTACCGGTGGCCAATCCGATCGGGCTGGCGCAGGTTTTTCAGGCCACCCATCAGGGGCGCTTCGAGTTCGGCAGCGGGAAGAATTTCAACCGTGATTTCGTCCAGCTTGATCGTCTGATTGGTGATCAGCTTGAAGGGTACCTGCAGGCAGATGCTCAGGCCAATCTGCGGCTGATTCGCCAGTTTATGCTGGCTGCACTGGATGCCTTGCCGGCGGCTACGTCCGAGTTTCAAGGGCTGCAGCGGTTGTTGCTGCGGCATGCCTGTGATGCCGATATCGTCCTCGACCTGCACTGTGACTTCGAAGCCGCTGTGCACCTGTATTCGATTCCCCAGCACTGGCCGGCCTGGCAGCCACTGGCGCGCAGAATCAAGGCGGCTGCTGTGTTGCTGGCGGAGGATTCCGGGGGCGGCTCGTTCGACGAAGTGTGTTCGGCGGCCTGGCTGAATCTGGCCCGGCGCTTTGCAGCATTCCCGATTCCGCTGGGGTGCATGGCTACTGCGCTGGAGCTGGGTGGCATGGCGGATACCGAGTCAGAGCGCACCGAAGCACAGGCCGAGGCCATACTCGGATTTCTCGCCGATCAGGGACTGATTAGTGGTGACTGGCCGTCGCTACCCGCCGATTGCTGTGCTGCCACTCCCTTTGAAGGCGCTCAATACGCGCTGGCGCCCCATGCCGGGGTGGTGAGTTTTATGCGTTCGGCGGGGGACCGGGTCGAGCCCGGTGATCCGCTGTTCGAGGTGCATGATCCGCTGGATGACCGCCACAGCATCGTGCGTGCCGAAACAGCAGGCGTGATCTATGCCTGCGAGCGTCTGCGCTTTGCTCAGCCCGGTTTGTGGCTGGCCAAGGTCGCTGGCGCAACCCCCATTCGTCAGGGTCGTCTGCTCAGCGACTGACCCGCGGCAAGCCCCGTTCTCTTCAAGAGAGTAAAACCATGTACAAACTCGAAGTTCAGGACCTACATAAGCGCTATGGCAGCAATGAAGTGCTCAAGGGCGTATCGCTGGCAGCCAAAGCCGGGGATGTGATCAGCATCATCGGCTCCAGCGGTTCAGGCAAAAGTACTTTCCTGCGCTGCATCAACCTGCTGGAGCAGCCGCATGCGGGAAAGATCCTGCTCAATGGTGAAGAACTCAAACTCAAGCCGAACAAGAATGGTGCGCTCAAGGCGGTGGATGCCAAACAACTGCAGCGCATGCGTTCGCGACTATCGATGGTGTTTCAGCACTTCAATCTGTGGTCGCACATGAGCGCGCTGGAAAACGTCATGGAAGCGCCGGTGCATGTGCTGGGCATGTCGAAGAAGGAAGCGCTGGAAAAAGCCGAGTTCTATCTGGCCAAAGTCGGCGTAGGGCACCGCAAGGATGCCTATCCGGCGCATATGTCCGGTGGCGAGCAACAGCGTGTGGCGATTGCCCGAGCACTGGCGGTGGAGCCGGAAGTCATGTTGTTTGATGAGCCCACCTCGGCACTCGACCCGGAACTGGTCGGCGAAGTGCTGCGGGTGATGAAGGACCTGGCCCAGGAGGGTCGCACCATGGTGGTGGTGACCCATGAAATGGGTTTCGCCCGCGAGGTCTCCAACCAGCTGATCTTCCTGCACAAGGGACTGGTGGAGGAGAGCGGTTGTCCCAAAGAAGTGCTGGTCAACCCGCAGTCCGAGCGACTCAAGCAATTTCTTTCCGGCAGCCTCAAGTAAGTGCGGAGAACTCCGGATAGCAGGCTGCTGAAAAACGTAGGCGAGACAGCCGAGACAAGGCAAAAACCGTCGAGAAAGCGGACGACTGCATGGATGCAGGAGTTAGAGCGAAGCAGGAAGCCAGAGCCGGGTTTACGAGTGGTAAATGAGCATTTCGAGCCGGTTTTCAACGCAGTATCGGCAACGCAGGTAGTTTTTCGACAGCCTGCTAGACTGCGCGCATGACGACGACCCCTCAGCGCATTGGCCTGCTTTACTGGTCCTGCACGCGGCCGCTGACTTTGGCTCTGGCCGAAGAGGCTGTTCAGCAGGCCTGCCGGTTACACCCGGAAGTGGGCTACCAGTTGGTTTTTCTCAAGGCTGACGCAGCGCCCGGCGCCCATTGGCAGCTACCCGGTACGGCGTGGGAAGGCCAGCTCGAAGGTTGCCAGCGTTTGTTTCTGGTGGCCGATGCGCCTCAGCAGCACGCCTCACCGGCACTGGGGGCAGCACTCAAGCATGTGCTGCGTTCGGGTGCGGTGATCGGCGCCATTTCCGCTGGGGTTTACCCGCTGGCGCAACTGGGGTTGCTGGATGGCTATCGCGCGGCCGTGCACTGGCGCTGGCACGATGATTTCACCGAGCGCTTTCCCAAAGTGATTACCACCAGCCATCTGTTCGATTGGGATCGCGACCGCCTGAGTGCGTCCGGCGGTCTGACCGTGCTGGATATGCTCTTGGCGCTGATCGCCCGCGAGCATGGCGCCGAGCTGTCTGGCGCAGTGAGTGAGGAACTGGTAGTTGAGCGCATCCGCGAAGGCAGCGAGCGCCAGCGCATCCCGCTACAGAATCGCATCGGCTCCAGCCATCCGAAGCTGACCCAGGCGGTGCTGCTGATGGAAGCCAATATCGAAGAACCGCTGACCACCGACGAGATTGCCCAGCACGTCTGCGTCTCGCGCCGACAGCTGGAGCGCATCTTCAAGCAGTACCTGAATCGCGTCCCGAGCCAGTACTACCTCGAATTGCGCCTGAACAAGGCACGCCAACTGCTGATGCAAACCAGCAAGTCGATCATCCAGATCGGCCTTTCCTGCGGTTTCTCCTCCGGCCCGCACTTCTCCAGCGCCTACCGCAATTTTTTTGGTGCCACACCGCGCGAAGACCGCAATTTGCATCGCGGTGGCGTGGCGCTGGAGAGTCATGCCAACAACCGCTAGATGCCGATTTGCATAAGGCTATGTATATCAGTAGGGGTCTGGCGCTGCGCGTAGCTCAGCCGGTAAGGCTTGCGTCCGGTCGCTCAATTTGCGTGGGTTTACCGGCGTATACCGCAGATTTCTTGTGGAAGCGCGCTGCGTAAACGGTATGCAAAATAGTAACGTCATTTATTTGACTCTGGAGTCAAAAATCACTTTACTGGTGGTCTGTTACCTGCACCTTGACGAGCAACCTAATCCCCGGCCATCCCTCCGCTGCGAGCCATACACAGAATATGTTGCGTGAAACCAAGATTCTCCTGATTGAAGACGATGCCGAACGCCGCCGCGATCTCACCGTGATTCTGAATTTTCTGGGTGAAGAACATCTGGCTGCCAGCAGCAGTGAATGGCGAACGGTGGTGGCACAACTGGAATCCAGTCGTGAGGTGTTTTGCGTCTTGCTGGGTACCTGCCAGTGCAAGCATGGTGTGATTGAGGTGCTCAAGCAGTTGGCGGCCTGGGACGAGTATCTGCCGGTTGTGCAACTGGGTGATCTGGTGCCGCCAGATTGTCCCGAGGATTTGTCTTCGCGTCTGCTGGCTACCCTTGAAGTCCCGCCCAGCTATAACCGCTTGCTGGATGCGATGCATCGCGCGCAGGTTTATCGTGAAATGTACAACGAGGCCCGCGAGCGTGGCCGACAGCGCGAGCTGAATCTGTTCCGCAGCCTGGTTGGCACCAGTCGGGAGATTCACAACGTTCGCCAGATGATGCAGCAAGTGGCTGATACCGATGCCACCGTGCTGATTCTCGGGGAAACCGGCACTGGCAAGGAAGTGGTCGCGCGCAACCTGCATTACAACTCCAAGCGCCGCGATGCGCCGTTTGTGCCGGTCAATTGCGGGGCGATTCCGGCGGAGTTGCTGGAAAGCGAATTGTTCGGTCACGAGAAAGGTGCGTTCACCGGTGCATTTTCCAGCCGCGCCGGGCGCTTCGAGCTGGCCAATGGCGGTACGCTGTTTCTCGACGAAATCGGTGACATGCCACTGACCATGCAAGGCAAGTTGTTGCGCGTCTTGCAGGAGCAGACCTTCGAGCGCGTGGGCAGCAACAAGACGCAGACGGCGGATGTACGCATCATCGCCGCGACGGATAAAAATCTGGCGCAGATGATTGAGCAGGGTCGGTTTCGCGAAGACTTGTTCTACCAGCTGAATGTATTCCCGATCGACATAGCGCCCTTGCGCGAGCGTCGGGAAGATATTCCGCTGCTGATGAACGAGCTGATCTCGCGGATGGAGCACGAGAAGCGCGGTTCGATTCGTTTCAATTCAGCGGCCATCATGTCGCTCTGTCAGCATGACTGGCCGGGCAATGTGCAGGAGCTGGCGAACATGGTGGAGCGCATGGCCATCATGCATCCCTATGGCGTAATCGGCGTGGCTGAGTTGCCGATGAAGTTTCGCCATGTCGAAGATGAGGATGAAGACCTCGCCAGCAGCCTGCGCGCCGAGTTGGGCGCAAGTGAGTCATTCAATGTCAGCCCGATAGCCGGTACGGCAATGACCCTGTTGCCCTCTGAAGGTCTGGACCTTAAGGATTACCTGAGCAACCTGGAGCAGAGCTTGATTCAGCAAGCCCTGGACGAGGCCAATGGTGTAGTGGCGCGGGCGGCGGAACGCTTGCGCATTCGCCGCACTACGCTGGTCGAAAAAATGCGCAAATACGGCATGAATCGGCGTGATGATGAAGAGGGTGATGACGACTGAAGTCCTTCAGGTGTCGCACTGAGCAGCCGAAGGATGCGGCTTTTTAGCGTTCAGCAAAACAGCGGTTTAAAAAACGGCACGCCGCTAGCCAAAGAGTTTTTAAAACATCGGTTAATCGAGAATGCGAGAAGAGTGGGGCGCATCATGCAACGCTCTGCTACGGCCAGCGGCCTGTTGCTGATTCCCGGAAATGCTTATGTGAAGCCCCGCGCGGCGAAGAGAAGCGTCTGCCAGAGCCTGAGTGCATCGGGTTGGCGCGTGTCGCTGGCACTGGCGAATCGCCATACTCTGGCGCTTAGAAAAGGTAGTGATTAAACATGGGTATGCATCCCGTACAGGTGATCGCCGTAACTGGCGGCAAAGGTGGCGTAGGCAAGACCAATGTGTCGGTGAATTTGGCGCTGGCGCTGGCTGATCTTGGGCGTCGCGTGATGCTGATGGACGCCGACCTGGGGTTGGCAAACATTGATGTGCTGCTCGGCCTTAGCGCTAAAAAGACCCTGGCGGATGTGATAACTGGCGAGTGTGACTTGCGTGATGTGCTGATTCAGGGCCCCGGCGGCATTCGCATTGTGCCGGCGGCATCGGGTGCGCAAATGATGGTGCAGTTGTCCGCCGCGCAGCACGCGGGCCTGATTCAGGCGTTCAGCGATATCAGTGACAATCTGGATGTGCTGGTGGTCGATACGGCAGCCGGTATTGGTGATTCAGTAGTCAGCTTTGTGCGGGCTGCGCAGGAAGTCATCGTGGTGGTCTGCGATGAGCCAACCTCGATCACCAGTGCTTACGCGCTGATCAAGCTGCTCAATCGGGATTTCGGCATGAACCGTTTTCGCATACTGGCGAATATGACCCATAGCCCCCAGGAAGGGCGCAATCTGTTTGCCAAGCTGACCAAGGTGACTGACAGATTCCTCAATGTGGCTTTGCAATACGCGGGCGCGGTGCCCTATGACGAATGTGTGCGCAAGGCCGTGCAGAAACAGCGCGCAGTGTACGAAGCATTCCCGCGCTCCAAATCGGCGCTGGCATTCAAGGCCATTGCGCAGAAGGTCGATGCCTGGCCTTTGCCGGCTTCACCGCGTGGGCATCTGGAGTTCTTCGTAGAGCGCCTGGTGCAGCATAACCTCGGTACATCGGCATGACCGTTCGCGCCATAACAAGGCTGGCGCACTGATCAACCAACCGCAGTTGGTCGAGTGGCGTACGCGGTTGGTCAATCATCCTCTGCGTGCCTGATGGCTTTGTTATTCAGATCGCCGACGGGGCCAGGATTGGCCTGCTTTTGAGCCTGCCCCAGTGCGCCGCCTACTTTTATGCCTGAAACTAAAACGCCCCTTTCGGGGCGTTCAGGCTGCTGACGAACCCCCGCTTTTAAGCGGGGGTTCGCTTTTGGAGTACTGTCACGCCATCTGGCGATTGCTGTGCTGCAAAATCAGCCGAACAGCAACAAACCCCTGAAAATATGCGCTG
>JACCDZ011702565.1_pt1 | contig 22657 bp, 8 predicted proteins | sample 7449551 | NCBI WGS metagenome assembly JACCDZ01 (sample SAMN15323452, study PRJNA562643) | freshwater metagenome | isolation source: river surface water | place: USA:Blue River Watershed | collected 2017-08-18 | reverse complement strand
TCCGTCAGGTGCGTGATCGAGACCGACCCCACGATGGACATGTCGCTGGTCGTGGTTTTGGACAGGTTGGCTGACACCCCCGTGGCCACGGCTGTGCGTTCGCCACCCTTGAGTGCCTGAACCACCAAGGCACCAGCTTCATCGGCCAACTGGGTCAAACTGCTGTTTTGGATACGGGCGGTGGTGTCGTCGTCAGAAGACTGAATGGCCACCGCACCGGCGATCGAGGTGGTCGATTTGGTGGTCGGGTTCTTGGCCATGGTCAAGGCACCGCCACCGGCGACGCTGACCTGGGTCAAATCTTGCGTGGCCCGCACCGCCACATGGGTAGTGTCTGCCCCCACCCCTTTGATGACAGCGCCGTCAATCAAGGCGGTGGTGTCGATGTCCGTGAAGTTGGTGATGATCGCGCCCGCACCGGCCACCGAGAATGTGGGCGGTTTACTGGCGCCAGCACTGTCGCCGCCAGAGGCTGCGCCTTGCGATTGCAGATCACCCGTCACAGCGGCCAAGGGCGCAGCGGCGCCACCACCGGCTTTGCTTTGCGAACCGGCCGAACCCGAATCGGCCTTGTTGGCCATGCCCGGCTTGGATGGGCCACCGGCCATGGCCGCTGCAATGCCCACGGCACCCACTTTGCCTGCGGTGGTGGCCAACACGTTCAAGTCAGAAGACCGCACAAAACCGGCGGCCCCTTCATCGGTGTTGGCGCCACCTGCATCGGCATCGTTGTCACCAATGTAGGCCTTGGTGTTGGCGGTGATCTCATTGAGCGACAAGCCAATGCCCACACCGGCATTGGAGCCCTTGGTCACGGCGCCACTGATGCCAAAGCTCCACAAATTCAATTCGGCCTTGACCTCTGCGGTGTCGGCAATGGTCAACTGGGCTTCACGGCTGACCGATGCGATGGCTGTCTCGTTGAGCTTGTTGTAGGAGACCATGGCGTTGGCAGCGATGCCATCGCCTGCGCCCGCCGTGGGGGCCACGGTCAGGGCCCATTCCTTGTTGATGGCGCGCACCTCCAGCGATTTGGCGGTGATCACCGCCCCATCGGCGATGCCAGCCACCGCCTTGTTGGTGCGGTCCACCATCGAAAACGAGCCGCCCACGGCCGTGCCGCCTGCACCCGAAGATGACTCTGGTGCCCCCCCGTTGCCGATCATGTCCAGCACCGGCACATCACCGGCCAGGTGCATGGTTTGCACATGGTTTTGAGCCTTCAGCACCAAGACCGGGTTCATTTTGTGCTCGATCAAAATCTCATCGAGCGTGACGTTTTTGTCCACCCCATTGATGACCACATCGCGGGTCTCCTTGGCGAACTCCTCAATGACGCGCAACTTTTTGTCCAAGCGATAAGCTTCTGCGCCGGTCACCAAGTGTTCAATGTCAGAATCGAAATACACCTCTTTGGTGTCGTATTGCCATTGGGCAGGACTGGTGGTCGTGGCGGTGACCACAGCGCTCTTGTCCACCCAAGCCAGTGTGTCGTTGTTCACGAAATGCAGACTCACAGCACCCGAAGCAGCCAAGTTTTCAGCCGACGATTTGGCGCTGATGCGGGTCGTGAAACCGTCCAGGAATGACTGGTTGCCAATGCTGTACAGGTTGGAATACACCTTGAAGGGATCGTCCCATTCGATCGGCAAGCCTTCGGTGAAGAACTCGGGCATGTCGGTGTTGGCATTGATGGCCACATGCGATCCGGACAAGGTGGCGCTGGCGCCCACCTTGGCGGTGGTGGTGAAGTTGTGTCGCCCGTAATTGAAGGCCGCACTCAAGGAGGTCGAAGACGCGTCAGCCCCCGTGGTTTTGGAGGTGGTCTCGGCCATGGCGATGCCACCGATGGCACCCGCCAGGGTTTGAGAATCCACAATGGCATGGCCCGTGGCGACCAAACTGGCCCCTGCACCGAGCCCTGCAAACGTGCCGTGGTCAGACTCCCCCCAGGCCAAGGCACCGGCCATGCGCAGTTTGGGCGTGCTGGCCGATGAGCTGTTGCCAGTGGCGCTTTCTTGGGCACTGGCCAGTTTGCTGGCCATGGACATGTAGCCATCAAACAAAGTCTTCTGAGCCTCAGCGTCACTGAGCTCCAAGGTTTCCGGCATGCCAAATGCCGGTGCGGGTTCGTTGGTGTTGGTCGACTTGGCCGAAACCCCCGCTTTGGAGATGAAGTTCATGGCCGTCACACGGGCTACACCGCCGACAGTGGCCGATCCGTCCAGCACAGCCCGCGTGTCTGACTTTTGCAAAGACAGTGCCCCCACCACGCCAGCGGTGCCACCACCGTAAATGGTGACTTCGGCAGCGGTGTTGTACTGGCCTGAGTGGTAGGCCTCAAAGTTCAGGTTGCCTGTGCTTTGCAAGGTGGCGCCGCTGTTGAGCTTGACGGCTGTATTCACATCCGAGCGCGAGCCAGCAAAAACGACCGAGGCCATGTTGGCTGCGCCGGTAGCTTCATTCGTCTCGGTCTCAACTTTGCTGGTCATCAGCACTTTGGACTTGGAGGCGGCGATCAAACTCAAGTCGTTGCCCGCTGACAAACTGGCGCCAGACTTCACCTCGATTTGGGTCGTGCCTTCCAGTTGCGCAAAGCCTGCACCCAAGTTGGCCAAGGCAGAGCCGCCCACTTGTTGCTGTGCACCGGCATAACGGTCGGCTTTGGCGGTGATGTTCAGGTCGTTGCTGGCCTGGATCGAGGCGGTGCCCTGGATGTCGATCTTGGCATCGCCCTTGGCCTGCACATAGGTCAGGCTCAAACGCAGGGGCGAGGCCATGTAGGTCATGGCCAGATCCAAGGCTCTTTCTTGTGCCGAGCCGGCCACGCCGCCAAACAAAGCCTTGCTCTCGATGTTGGAGAGCAAAGTGATGTCCTTGCCCTTCAAGGTGCCGGCCACATCAATGGAAGTGTTGGCATCCGACAAAGCCACAAAGGTGACCCAGTTGCTGGAATCCTTGGCCGTGAGGGTGATGTCACCGGCCTTGTAGGTGGTGGCGCTGCCCACGTTTTTGACCGAGGCATCGAGCACCGCGCCCGACTCGACCACGATGTTGGGCGCTGTGATGTTGATGCTGCCGCTGTGGCCTGTGGACAGAACCGATGCATCGGTGGCGTCAGCGCCGTCAGCGACTTTGCGGGTGTTGATGATCGCGCCAGTTTTGACCGTGACTTTGTCGCCCCCATCGGGCGTGTCGTAGCTGATGTTGGCCCCACCGGTGAGGGTGGTGCCGGTGATGTTGGCCACCGTAGGGTCCAACACGATCTGTCCGCTGACACCGCTTTGACTGCCCGCATCGAAATGCATGCCGTCCAGTTTCATATACCCCATGCCCGAATATTCAATGGCACCGCCCGCACCGGCACCATCGCCCCGTGCATGCAATTGCGCGCCTGCTTCGTTGGCAATGTCCCGGTGCGCCATCAGCGTCACCCGTCCACCCGCTTGACCCGATCCCGCGGTGCCTGACGCAGAGGCCTTGGCCTTGGCCGTGACCGCGATGTCTTGCCCGGCCACCAGGCGCACAGCGCCCGCACGGGTGAACTGCGCGCTGTCGCTGATCAGCATGCCGTTCAGCATGATCGAGCTTGGTGTGGTGATGTCGATGACACCGTCCACGTCTTGCATGGGCATCAAGGATTTGAGGTCACCCAGATTGACGGCCGAACCGGCCACACGGCCATTGACCACCACCTGGCCCGACACCGTCACCGCATGGGTGTCGGTGCCACCGTGACCTGCCATGAGGGTCAGGCCCTCGGCCGCGTTGATGCGGCCCTGGATGTTCACACTGCCCGTGGCCGAGCGGTCAAATTGACCACCCAAGACACCACTGACACTCGCACCGGACAAACCACCGCTTTGCATGCTGCCCAACAGGCCGTCGACAAAAGCGGTCGATGGTGCAGCGAAGGTCAATCGGCCTGCATCGATCTGTCCCTTGGCGCCGACAGCAAAGCCGTGGCTGTCGATGAACAGCAAATTGCCGCCGATGCTGCCGTTGGCCAGACGACTCTCCAGCCTACCGTCCACGCGCACCTGTGCATCGCGCACGATGTTGACCCACCAGTTGGCGCCTTGGGGCACGAGCATCTTGACCTGGTCGCCCTGACCCACCGTGAAGTTGGAATACGTGCTGAAGGCATTGCCATCGCGCAAACTTTGGGTGGTCACCGTGGTCTGATTACCCTGTGTACTGACCACCGTTTGGGTCTGCCCCACACCCTTGAGCGGGGTGATCACCGTTTGGCCTAAAACCATGGGGCTGCTGGCCCCCAAGGCCACCGCTGCAGCCAAGGCCAATGGCCTGACCTTGACCAAAAATCGCCTGCGCGAAACCCAAGCTTTGCGACGCGCTTGGCGCTGTGCAAAAGTCAAAGAATTCGGGCTTTGGAAACGGGTCATGTTCGGCTTTCAGTGACAGGCCTCAGGGCAGGCTGTCGGGTAAAAAATCAGAGAGCTCAGGAGAATCAGGCGGCCGATTTTTCTTTGGCGGTGGATTTGCTCGTGGTCACTGGAGCGGATGTAGCGGTTTGAGGCGCCTCAACAGGCTCATGCGCTGCAGCCAGCGCCATCAAGTCTTTGAACTTGCGCAGCGACAACAGGTGCAAATAGGCCATGGCCAAAGCGCCCTGGCGGTGCAAATCGGCCACCACTTTGTCTTCCAGTGCATTGAGCTTGTGTTCGTCGACACTCAAAAAACCGGTCAACTCCATCTGCCGGCCGTTGGGCAAAACTGCTTGCAATGCACGCTCTGTCAACACGCCAGCGGCATACAGGGCATTGACCATTTCACTGGTGGTGGTCTCGCCAGCGTCCAGGGCCACCAAGTCTTGCATCACCGCCTTGAGCCAGGGCATCTCTTGGCCTTGCTCGTCAAACAAAGCATCGCCTTGGCTGACACTCAAAGCCTCACGTTGCACTGCAATCGGGCGTGCGCCCTCTTCGTCTTCTTTGTCCAACAAACGGAACGGCCAGGTGCGCAGCACAGCGGGCAAATAGCTGCCCGTCCAGTGCCCTTTGTTGTCGACAAACAAATTGCAGCCCTGCTCCAGACCGGCAATGGCCAACAAGCGCCCACCGGATGGCCCATGCGTCATCACACACGGAAAAGCCAAGGCCGCCGAAGGCATTTCTGCTGCGGCCAAATTGATAGTGATCAGGCCACGGACCCAGTTCATATCGCGATCAACGCGGTTGAGTTTGAGCAAACGGTGTGCCTCGCGGTGCAAGATGGTGAACTCGGGCGCAGAAGTTGGGGTGGGGGTCATGTGCTGTCCTGTGAAAAAATGAAGTCTTACCAAGCGACACTGGCTTTGAGCAACAAGCGAGTGCGCGGACCTTGAAAGCCGTGGGTTTGGTGGGTCAATGCGGTCTCGATGGCCCAGCGACGGTCCATCTGAAACTGCACACCGAGGCCAGTAGAACCAATGCGGTCGGACAAGCTGTCCTTGACGGCTCGGGCTTGGTCAACGAACACAAAGGCTTCCGGGGTGTCCACACTTTTCCAAGGCAAAGGCTGGTAGAGCGCTACTTGCATGGCATGTCCACTGCGTCCATAAACAGCACCTGGGTCAAAGCCACGCACGGATGCACTGCCACCAGCCATCCAGAGGTCAGAAATATCCGGGGAATGCTTGTCTAACAAACGCCACTGGACATTGCCGCGCAAGACGGGGCCTTCCGGACCGGCCACACGGTAAGCCAAGGCACTGTAAATTTCGGCGTACGAAAAACTGTTGGCTTGTCCCTTGGCCGAGTTCAGACTGGCTCGCAACGATCCACGCTCTTGACCCAGGCCAGGATGCACCAACCAATCCGTTGCAGCGGCCAAGGTCGCTTTTTGCAGTGTGCTGCGGTTGTTCTCTGACAGAAATACGGATTGCGACCGAAACGACGTGAGGCCAGCCGAAATCCGCCACAGTTGCCCCGGGGCGACGACCACATGTCTGGTCACATCCACCCCAAAAGATGTGGCAGCCCCCTCTCGCAGGTATTCAAAATTTTCAGCCGCCTGCAGCCATTGACGCGATCGCGAAACAGCGGTGTTGGCACCCAATCGCCAGCCTTGGTGACCGATGGGCAAGCCACCCGAGAGGCTGAGGGTGGTGGTTGAGGGGCCCTGAATGACCATGCCATCAAGCCGCCCACCCACCGAGGAGACGGGGTAATGCCGAAAGCCCATGATCAGGCTGTTGCCCAAGGTTCGGCCAGAGCCTACGCCGGGCAACTCGCTCATGGCCCAGAACTGTGTGGTGGCCAGTTCCGGCACGGTGACTTCCAGGTCGCTGGTGCCAAAAGACTGGCCCGCCACGTATTGCCCGTCGGCCATAAAGTCGCTGCTGGCGTTGAACACATCCAGCCGCCTTGCCAAGGGCTCAGGCCGAATCACCTGGCCCGGCGTCATGTCAAACCATTGCGCCAGCCAAGCTGGATCGGGCTTGGTGCTGCCTGCAAACTTGACCTGCCCCAAGGTGCCTTCCACCAAAAGGATTTTGATGACCCCGGTTTGCAAGTCTTGCGGCGGCACCACCGGCACCGCCGATTGCACGCCCAGAGCCAGGTACAAGGCCTGAATGTCGCGCAGCAAGGCATTGAGCTCGTCGCTGCCCACAGAGCGGCCGACGTAGGGCCGCACGAGATCGCCCAGCTGCTTGTCGCTGAGCAGCTGACTGGGCGAGAACAGCACTTCCTGCAAGAAGATCTTGCCCTTGAGCACAGGCCCATCGGGCAGTTGCAAAGGCTTCGCTGCAGGGGCTTGCCATGCTGGCGCGGGCACAGGTCGGACACTTTCGGCGCGACGCACATCCTCTTGCAGTCGAGAGGCAGGATCGACAGCATCGGCCCAAACGACGGTGATCCAAAAGCCAAAAAGGCCGACCACAACGGCCAGCCTGCAATATGCGGATTTTTCTATCAACATTCACCCACCATATCTTTGAAACGAACACATTGATTGGCCCCACCAGTCCCGCCCCATGTGCGTCGCGTCGTATTTCGCATCCGGCTGCCTGAAGTCACTTCAAATGCAAAGCAAAAAGCCTGATCGGACGTGAGCCCGATCAGGCTTTTCAACAAGCTCACCGCCCGGTGATGGTATTGACAGCGCGGTTGCCCACAGCCATGGCCACAATGCTGTTGCCACTGATGTTCAAGCTGGCACCTTGTGCATTGATTGAGCCTGCTGATGTACCGCTGGCTTGCACGTTGGCATTGCTGATCGACGCGTTCACCGATGTCAAGTTGTACTGGACGTTGGTGATCGATGCGCTGGCAGTGTTCAAGGAAGGCGTCAAGGAAGCCACGGACACGCTGTTGTTGACCGAGTTGCCATAAGCGACAGCCTGCAGTTGATTACCTGAGACGGAAGAGCTGCCACTGTTCAATGCCCCCCCCAATTCGGAACTGCCAAATGTGATGCCATTGATGGCAGATTGCACACCATAACCCGTCCCTGGTGCTGCTCCTGTGCGTTGGGAGTTCAACACAGCAAATGAGGGTGTCCCGCTGGCACCTGCTGGCGTGATGGCGCTGCTGGCTGAAGCATTCAATGCGTTGTTGGCCACGTTGCCAGTGGCTTGTGCTGTCACCGTATTGTCTTTGACACTGACCACGGCCACACTGGCTACGGTGTTCAATTCTGCCCCTACTACTGAAGTGTTGGCGATGCTGGCTTTCGTTGTCGCGTGCTCCTCCATGGCCTGCAGGTTGTGCACCACACCAGAAGCCTCCAAGCGACTGCTGGCGGTAAGGGTCAAACTGTTATTGGCTGTGTTGGCACTGGCGCGAGCCAATAAAGCGTTGCCGCTGACGGTCACACTGCCGCCCGTGATGAAACGACCCGGTGAGTTGAATCCGCTGGTCCCGGCATCCACCGCAGCTTCGGCGGTACCATCTGTCAACTGGGAGTTCATCACCGCGAAATCGGCCCCCTCACTGGATACAGTGCCTGCTGTTGGCGGAGTGACCGGACGGCCCCTGCCCAAGAGGTTAGAGCCTGTGACTGTCAAATTGTTGAAGGCCTCGTTGATGCCCGCCAATGCCGATGCGTTGTTTCCAGAGACCGTGATGGCGCCGGAAGTGACATCACCCGAAGTGATCGCAAACAGCCCGCCGCTGCTGCTACCGGAATCCGGCGCAACACTGGCCGAGACGGCCGCATCACTGCCTTGGTAAGAAGCCACGCCGGCTGTAGCGCTTGCAAGTTGCGTCACGTTCAGCTTGAGATCATTCGAGGCGCTGTTACTTTGGGCCAAAGCCTTGAGGGTATTGCCGGTCAAACTGCTGGATGACGATGAAGCCGTTGTACCGGTCACATTACCCAGAGCCATTTGAACCGTGCCAAAGGTCTCAGCCTTGATGTCCGATGTGCTGTCGTTGATTTGCTTGTTGGCGATCGCAAAGTCAGCTGCGACCGAAGTAATTGAGGACGTGGCAGCAGCGGTCACTGTGGTTGATGTCGGGCCAGTGAAGTTGCTGGCGGTGGCGGTCAACGTGTTGGTCACCAGGTTGCCCAATGCCGTGGACTTGATGGTGTTGTTTGCCGCACTCAGCGCCGAATTGGTGGTCACACCGCCGGTCATCATGATGCTGCCGGTGGTCGTACTGGTCACCGAAGTGTCAGCGTCCAGGCTTTGCTCAGAAGCCAACCCCAAACTGGCCTGGCTGATGTTGGTGGCCGACATGCTCAGGGCATTGCTGGCATTGTTGCCACTGCCGCTGGCACTCAAGGTGTTGCCACTCAATGTCAGGTTGCTGGTGCCAATCGTATTGGTCACAACGTCCAAATGAACATCACCCGTCGCAGTGGCCGCAACCGTGGTTCCACTGACGAGTTGTTGCTCATTGCCCAGTGCAAAGTCTGAAGTCACCAAGAATGAACCGACACTCGCCTTACGGCTTGCCAAGTCTCTTCCAATCAGATCGGTCGACGTCACCGCCATGGCGTTGCTGGCATCGTTGGCACCCGCTGTAGCACTGACGCTGTTGTCCTTGAGGGTCAGATTGCTGTTAGCCACTGCGCCTGAAGACGACAAGCGAATGCCGCCCAGCGTGCTGGCAGCCAGCGCCCCCAGGTTGACCTGCTGTGTATTGGACAGTGCCGCCGTCATGGCAGACACGGTGGTCACGTTCATGCCCAAAATGTTGCTGGCATTGTTGGCATACAACAGGCTCGAAACAGCGTTGTCACTGCCCGTGACCGAGGTCCTTGCAGCACCGCCAATTGACAGTGCAATATCCACTGCGTCCGCTGAATCAGCGGCGTCATACCCCGTGCGCGCATCCATGGCCCCCCCATGAGCGCTCGTTTGCAAATTGATCAGACTCACATCTGCGGCGACGCTGCTCGTACCCGTATTAGCGAGGGGTGACTCCAAGCCCGCCATGCTGAGCCCAGCGGCACCAGTTGCTGTCGCTCCCACCAGCGTCAGCACATTGCCGGCCACGTTGTCCAGTGCTGTCGATTTAACGATGTTGCTGTTCATCACCAAGTTGGCATCGGAAACTGCGCCAGCTTGCAGCAACACGTTGCCTGCGACAGTGACCTGAGGACTGTTCAACGACGTCATGTCGGTTGACTGCATTGACATCAGTGCACTTGTGGCATTGGTCAAGTTGGTGCTGGCCAGTGCCATGCTGTTGGAAGCATAGTTGCTGGCACCATAGGCAGAGATGGTGTTGGTATTCAGGCTGAGGTTGGAGGCCGCAACAGTACCCGCGACAGCACCCGCACTCACCATATTGATACGGCCATCGGTGATAACTCTGACCGTGCTGTCAACCATCACTTGCGTATTGTTCAAGACCAGGTCGGCCTCAGTGACTGAATCGTCGCGGGTGAATGAAGACTGGATACTCCGCCCAGAAGCGTTCGAACCTGAAACACCGAAGCTGTTGGTCGCGGTATTGCCCAAGGCAGATGCGCTGATGGCATTGGCATTGGCCGTCACGTTCGACGTATCGACACTGGCCAATTGAGATTCGATCGCGCCATAGGTCGTTGCAGCCAAAGAACTGCCTTGTGCCTTTTGGCCATTGCCCAAGCCGGCAGTCATGCCAACCATGCTGTTGATCGCTACAGCGGCTGAGTTGCTTACCTTGTTGGCATAAGCGACAGAAGCCACACCGTTGCCATTGAGGCTCAGGTTGGAAGCGTTGGTGCCAGATGTGACGTCGCCTAACACTTGTTGGATGAGAGCATCTACAGAACTTGTGCCCGTTTCCGCAGTGACGGTGCTGTTCACTGTTTTCTGATTGTTCAGCAACGCCATGTCCGCTTGAACAGTGAGCGTCGTTGGATCAAATGATGTGGTGGGCGCAACAGAAGCGGTTGACCCCAAGACATTTGTGGCATTGGCTGACAAGCTGTTGATCACCGCGTTGGCGGCAGAGGTGGCCAAGACCGTGTTGTTGTTGACGGAAATATTGCCGCCGCTCACATCCCCCGTGGTGGTGCCTGTAACACCCACACCCGTGCTGCCGGTTTTGGCCGTAGAGAGGATTTTCCCAAGGTCCATGACTTGCTGTGAAGCCACACCAAGGGTGGTGCCGGACATTCCGGATGTGTTGACCGTGAGTGCGTTGCGTGCCTCGCTGCCTGTGGCCGCAGCTGAGACGGCGTTGCCATTCGCCGCGATGCTGCCCTCGGTCAGGTCGGCAAAATTATTTTCTACGGTTCCCACCACATTGGCCGTGATCAATGCCACAGTCTTGCCCGTACCCAGCACATTTTGCTGATTGGCCACTGCCAAATCTGCTACAGCAGAGTTGGTACTCAAACTTGCATTGGCAGTCAAAGCGGGAACAATGACATCACTGGCCCGTCCATCCCATTGGACAGCTGTCACGGCCAAACTGTTGCTCACTGAGTTGCCCAGATTTTCCGCACTGATGCTGTTGTTACTGAGTGTTAAGCTGGGATTGAGCGTGTCGGTGCCCGTCACAGTCTCAACAGCCAGTTTGACACCACCAAAAGTTGCAGCCACTGAAGGCGCAGCCAGTGAACTCACATTTTGTCTGGAAGCAACAGCACCCGTCATGCCTGCTCCAGTGGTCACGGCCAGTGTCATGCCATTGGTGGCCAAGTTGTTGTAAGCGGCTGAAGCCAATGTATTGCCTGACATGGTCAATGCCGAACCGTCGTTCACGTTAGCCGCCAACAATTCGATGACAGAAGACGCGCTGCCAGTGCCAACAGAGGCTGTCATGGTGTTTTGCGTGCTGGTTTGGTCATTCGCCAAGGCGCTGGTGGCGACCACCGTCGCGCCTGCGCCTATTGCAGCGCCTTTGTCAGCCAACACCAACGCGGGGGCTGTGACGTTCGTACTTGAAATCGTGACCTGATTGGACACCGTGTTGGCCATAACCGCAGAGTCGACACGGTTGTTGCTCACAGTCAATTGAGAACCGTTGATGCTGCCCAAAGAAGCATCCAATGAAATACCCGTTGCGGTATTGAGGCTCTTGATGTCGGCTGTCGATGCTTTCTGCATGGAGGCCACGGCCATATCGGCCTGAGACAACTGACCCACGGCCATGTTCAAAGCATTGCTAGCGCTGTTCCCGCGGCTGCTGGCGGTCAAACTGTTGCCGGTCATGGACACCGTGGAGCCGCCACCGATGTCGTCACCAATCGTGGCCGAAACCGCGCCCGAAACTGCCGAAACGATGTCGTTGATAAGACTGGTCTGACTCAAGACCTGGCTGTTGCTCAACGCAAAGTCAGCCTTCACATCTGCCGTGGTACTGCTCGCGATGGCTTTGGTAGGGGAGACATCATCGCCCGAGACCGGCGCATTGACCGCACGGCCAACAGCCGTCGTTGCAGTCACTCCCAAAATGTTGGCAACCACGTTGCCCAAGCTGCTCGCACTCACCGCGTTGTCGTTGACTGAAATGCCAGACGCCTTACCGGTGGCGCCCACAGCAGCAGTGGCGACAGAAACAGTCCCAGCTGTGGTGGTGGTCACGGGTGTTGTATCCATCAACTGGCCTGAAGCCAATGCCGCGGTCATCTCACTCATGTTGGTGTTGTTCAGACTCATGACGTTGCTGGCCGCATTGCCTTCGGCCGTGGCTGCGATGCGGTTGCGACTGGACTCCAGCGCGGAAGCGCTTGTTGCACCCACAATACCTGCTCCGAGGGCGATGGCACCGTATGTTGAGGCCAAAGCCGAAGTACCGGTGTTGACCTGTGCGTTGCCCAGCGCCAAATCAGCTTGGGATTTGACCGCGCCAGTGACCGCAGCAGTGGTCGTCAAGTTTCCAACAATGGCGCCAGGAGCGTCTATATTCGTCAGCATGCCACTGACCCCATTGGTGTTGGTCAAAGTGGACGACAAGTAGTTGCTGACCGTGTTGAGCTGTGCTTGCGCGCTGATGCTGTTGCTGCTCAAGCTCAGCTGAGAGCCGTTCACGGTTGACAGTGCCGTCAAATCTATGCTGAGCGGTGTGACTGTAGAACCTGATGTGGCTGTGGTGGACCCATTGGTATTGGTTTGGCTGTTGCCCATGGCCGCATTCATGCCGCCTGCATTGGTGGCTTGCAAGGTGGTTCTGTTGCTTGCAGAGTTGGCCATGGCCGAGGTGGCGAATTGGTTGCTGTTGGCCGTGGCTTGAGTTCCACTGACTGCAACAGCTGTCCCGCCATCCTCAAAAACCAACGCCATGCTGCCACCCGTGTTGATGGCTGACAGGTTTTGTAAGTTGTTGCTTTGGACATTGAGTGTCGACACGGCCAAGCCAGCGATCGCGCTGCCAACACCCGATCCCGCGGAGGGTGTCAGTGCAACGTTTTTGCTGAGACCATTGGCACCGACATTCAGGTTGTCGGCCTTGAGCAACACGGTGCTCGTCGCCAAATTACCCTGTGCTGTCGCGGTGATGGCGTTGCTGCTGAGACTGGCAGAGCCATCAACGGTTGCACCCAAATGACCCACAGTGGCAGTAATCTCGCTGTCTGTGACTTCTGCCAGGGTTGTCACGGTTTTGGTTTGCTGGGTGTTCAAAACCACAGTGGATCCGCTCATGCTGCCCATGCTGGCGCTCTGTCCGACACTGATGAGGTTGCCTGCCAGGTTATTCGTAGCAGAAGCACTCAGCGTATTGCCGTTTTGCGTCAGACTGCCGTTGCTGCTCAGGTTGTCCAAGTTCGTCGTGATCAAGGGCGTGGCCACGGATGCTGTGAATTTATTGCTGTCTACACGCTGTGCATTGTTGACAAGCAGGTCGGCCTCAGCATTGGCTGTTGTCGCTCCGATGTTGGCTGTCAAGTCAGTGCTTCGCGTTGTGTTGGCACCTGTGAAATTACTGCCGCCTTCAAAAACAATGGCATTGCCAGCAACAATACTGCCCGATACCGATTTTGAGCCTGCTGTGTTACCCGTGCTGACGGCCGAAACGACGTTGTCGTTGACGGTGATGCTACCGGTCACTTGGGTTGTAGCCCCCACTGCATTGCGCACATCCAGCACAACACTGCTGCCGCTGACTTTGGCCATTTGTGTTGGTGAAGAAGTCAAGCCACTGGCAATGGATTGCGAATTGGTGACCCCTACCGTGCCTGTGAATGCCGCAGATGCCGCCGTGGATGTGAACACACTCAAAGCAGAATTGTTGTTCGCCGTTGCCGTGATGCTGTTGCCATTCAGGTCGATGGATTTGTTCAGGCTTGTTGACGATTCCGAGATGCCAATCTTGGCCATGACGTCAACCACCTCTGCTGTTGCTGCTGCATTGAAGGCGCCTTGCAAATTGCTGAGGTTCACGCTGGCCGTGGAGCCTGCCGTCGGTGTGGCTGGGGCACCCATGGTGCTGCCCGTTGCTGCGAAAGTCAGCGAACTGTAGCCCTTGCTGGTTGAAACATAGCCCGCAGGTGTAGCCACAGTCACGGGGGTTTCCATGCTGTTGAATCCCACGCTGGCCCCCATGCTGTTGTTGGACAAGGACAAGTTCGCGGCATCCAAGCCTTGTTGAGTGATGTAGACCGTACCATTAGCAAGGGCGCTGTTGTCAAGACGCGCTGTTGCACTCACTGCCCCCAAGAAGTCTGGTGTCGCCAGATCCACCAAACCCGTGAAAATTTGCAAGTTCAAGGACAAAACACCGTCGTTGGCAGGACCTGTGCGGTTCAGGCTGGTCAAGCTGGAGGTGCCTTGGTTCGCCAACACCGATGACAAAATGCTGTTGCTCACGATCGAGACTGGATAGCTGCCACCTGTGCCCGCTGGAAGCGATGAAAAGTAAGTGGCACTGTTGATCGGCGCCATGATGTCTGTCGAGCCGACTTGTTCATTCACCCATTGGCTGTTGTAGCCGATGGACCATCCATCCTGCAGGGTCTGCGCAGCTGTACCAGTTTTAGTGCCGTAAGTCAGGCTCAAAGCGGCGCCGGGGTCTGCCCACACCACGGAGCTGGCACTCGCACCCGCGATAGCCAGAGCACAGGCCTTGGCCAAAGCATGGCGCTGCCAGGTTTTGGCTGACTTCAGTGAAGTTTTATTTTTGACACTCATGATGTGACTCCAGGTTTAGGGGCTTTGTTGGGCCAGAAAAATTGTTCAAATGCGAAAAAACTACCACCCGCTGCCAGCTTTGGCCTGGGTGACTTTCAAACGTGCGACAACTTGCATGCCTGCGCCTTGGCGCTGTATGGCAGAGCTGGCATCGGGCAACCACTCCAGGGCAATGCGGGTGCTTTGCACGCCATTGGCGACCAGTGCATCGCTGACGGCTTTGGCGCGCTCTTGCGCCAATTGACGCCGCTGTGCAGAGGGCAGGTTTTCGGTCTCGCGCGTGAGCAATTCGATGGAGACCGACTTCTGAGGATCGACCGCGATGCCTTTGGCCAGCTCGGCCAAGGCTTGTTGAGCGGTGCCATCAAGGCTCGATTTATTGGGCTCAAAACCAATGCTCACAGCCCCGTTGGCACCGGCTTTGCCGCTGTTTTGTGCGGCGTTCACGGGAACGGGCAAAGGGGTGTTTTGGGCGGCCTCTGCGACTTCTACGACTTTGACAGACTCGCCCAACTTGTTTGCTGGCCCAGGCTCTGCGGGCGCTGGGCCTACGGCTTGCAACAAAGGCTGTGTTGTCGCATCCACGGCGGCTTGCAGTTTTTCAGCGTCGTGGGCACCTTTCAGTGCATAGTCCACACAGGGCTGAGCATTCAGACCGCTGACGGCGCCCAGCAACTCGAGCAAGCCGTGCTCGATGGTGGTGCGCACACCCAGCTGCAAAGGCTCCTGGTTCTTGGAGCCCATGTTGACGTCGAGCAACTCGGTGCCAAAAAATCGGAAAATGCCTGCGCCAACTTCTGTGCCGGTGATTTGCTTTTGCATGCTGACGGTCTTGACCACCACCAGGCTGCGTGAGTCAACAATGCGCAGGTCCACGCCCACGTTCATGGTGAAGGTGCGGACCTTGGCGCCGATGGAAGATACACTGAGTTCGGCACCCCGCGACTGGATGTTGTAGTTGACCTCGGTGATGCCACCGACGATGTAGTAGTCGCTGCGCAAAATCGAGCCGCCAAAATAAGGCACCCAAGGCACTTGGGGCTTACCGGCTTCAACGGCATGCAGTTTGCCATCGCCCAATTGGCGGCGGTCTGCATAGGCGAGCTCCAGCTCGGCAATGCGGGTGTCAAAGCGCTCTTGCAACCGTACGGCGCGGCCCATCTTTCCCAGAGCCGAATACAGCATGAGCGAGCCGCCTTGTGTGATGGCGTTGCCTTCGGCCTGACTGTATTTGCCGGTGTAATCCTTCACATCACCCACGGTGATGGAGACCACCGGCACTTTGACCGCACCATACGACTTGGCCAAGCAGGCGAAGGCCGACTCCATCGGCGTGTTGTTGTTGCGCGACGAGCTACCGGGCATGACCGAAGCTTCTTGAGTCTGCTGCTGAGGTGCACGCGTGAGCTGAATCACACTGCAACCAGTCATGGCACTGATGGCCAAAATGCCCAACATTAAAAATGTGTAGCGAATAGTGATGCGGTGCATGTGTGAACCTTGGGGCATGTGCGTTCAGGGCAATTGGCCGGTGCAAGCGGAGCTGGCGCTGATGGAGGATGTCAAAACGCCCGAATTGGTTTGCTGCGAGTTCAAGACCTGATCGGTCGTTCCACCACTTGCCGCCACTTGACCGGTGCTGGCGCTGTTGCTGGCGCCCGAGATGCTGGAGTTGAGTGCGCCAGAGCTGCTTTGTCCGCTGCTGATGCTGCCAGGAGGGGTTGCATTGGTGTTGAAGACGCCCGTCAAACTGGATTGCGAAAGTCCATTGCTGGCCGAGTTGGCTGCGCCGCTGGCCGATGTGGTGCCGGTGTTATTGAGCACTGGCGATGAGGTGCTGGCATCCAAACCGTTGGCACCCGATGTGCCGTTGGTCACAGCAGACAGGGTGCAGTTGACCTGCTTATCGATGTAGGTGTTGTAGTTGTAGGTGGACTTGATGGCGTTGTAGTAGCCGTTCTTTTTCTTCTCGATCATGTCCAAGACGTAGGCTTTGTTGACCTTGTCTTGGTTGGTTTGAAAACCCCAACTGCCGCTTTCACCATAGCCGTTGGCGTGAGCCAAGGGCATCACCCACATCATCAAGGCGGCTGCCGTCAATCCGAAAAGCCTTCGAGCCAACCGACCGTCACAATCCGTTGTGATTTTTTTCGACATATGAATCCAAATAGGTTAAATAAACCACATATTGATTAAAATCAAAATATTTGGTTTATTTGCATGTTGATTTTGGTGAAATTTAGCAGAATTGACCATCACGCATTTCGCGTGATGCCCCCTGAGTACAAGAAAGAGGCTTGAAGGTCTGCCAGCGCTGAGCGCTCAGCCGCCTATGGCTTTGCGCAGCTGCGAGCGTGAGTGCACGCTGAATTTGCGGAAGATCGCGCGCACATGGGTGTCCACCGTGCTTGGCGCGATGCCCAGGCGGGACGCCACTTCTTTGTCCGCGTAGCCACGGGCCACGAGTTTGAGCACATCGGTCTCACGCTGTGACAGTTTGGTGCTCAGGGACGACAAGGCATCGTCCAAAGACGAAGAGGCTTCAGGCTCAGCGGCTGCCGAGCCGCGAAACTCGGCCAACAATTCAAACGCGATGCCTGGGTTGATGGGTGAGCCGCCTGCACGCAACTGCGCCACGGCACGGCTAAGCTCTTTTTGCACCGTGCTTTTGAGCACATACCCTTGAGCGCCAGCACGAATGGCCCTCAAAGCCTCGTGCGGCGCATCCACCGAGGTCAAGACCAAGAGCGGCACCTGCGGGTGACTTCCGTGCAACTGCGCAATCAAATCCACACCCAGTTCCTGGCCCAAGTGCAGGTCCACCACGGCCATGGCCAAACGTTGCGCATCGACACCCTGCAACCAGGTGCGGGCATCTGTCAAATCGTGAAAAACCAGGACCGTCAAATCCTCGCAGTCGCGCCTGAGCTCTGTTTCGGCCCATTGCGCGAAGTTCCGGTCGTCTTCGACCAGAACAAGAAATGATTTTTCCGATTTCATCGATCAAATGCTATCTGATGATTTTTTGATTCGATATGATTCATAATTGATTTTGTCGCAAATACTGAATTTTTCCATCACGTGATTTGCGTGACCGAGCGCCGAACCTCCTGGATTTGCACACGTTTTAAAACCACCATGACACCCATACCCCTGGTTTCCCCCCGTTGGCGTTGGTCTGTGGTTCGCTTCGGCTCTGGTCTGCTGGGGTCGGTGATGCTGCTGGTCAGCGTTTATGCGTGGAATTGGTCCATGACCGGCGATGCTTTTGGTCAAATCAGTCAGGGCAAGATCAACATCTTGCGTCAGGCCACGTTGGGCTTGGGACCTGACCTCCAGAGCACACCTGACGACGCAGAGCAGGTGACACTGCCTCACCGAACGCACAGCATCGTTTCGGGCTTGACGGACTACCGCATCACCCTCAACGTGGGGGCGGCCACCCAGGGCGAAACGGACTTGGCCTTGTGCGTGCCCAGATGGTCCATCAATGCGAGCGTGTGGCTCGATGGGCAAAAGCTCTTGAGTCCTGATCAGCACCGATTGGATTTCCGAACGCTGCTGCGGCCGACCTTCATGGCACTGCCTGTGGAGCTCTCGCCGGGTGAACACCGCATTGACATCCGACTGCGCACAGTAGCGGGCACCTTCCCAGGCTTGTCAGAGGTGTGGTGGGGTCGGCATACGGTGGTGGCACGCGAATGCCATGCCCTGCAAGATTTACAAGTTGGCCTGCGCATTGGCGGCCTGTTGCTGATGGCCTTCATCGCCTTGGTGTCGGTCAGCGTTTACGCGTCGCAGCGGGACAAATTGTCCTTGGGCTTCTCCATGGCCAGTTTGGGCTGGTGTCTGCACAATGTGGTGGTATTGGACATGTGGGGCTCCATGAGCGACACAGCTTGGCTCACCAGCTTCATGGTCACCCGCCCCATGACAGGGTTTGCAGGCCTGTACGTGTTGCTTTGCTTGGTCAACAACCGTCGCCGATTTTTGACTCAGGGGCTGCTGGGGATCGTGTTGCTGGCCTACTTGGCCTTGGCCTTGCTGCCCATGGCTTATTGGCAGTGGTGGTTGATGGGCGTTGGTTTTGTAATGCTGCCCTGCACCTTGATCTCTGGCATGTATTTGATGTGGCACGCATCGACAAAATCCTTGTATTTGTCGGACTTTGCCTTTGCCATCTCCACCTTCTTTGGCGTCGGTGCCAACGCCATGGACATCGCTCGGGTCAATGGGGTGCTGCCCTATTCTGCTTTGTCGATGACGTTCTGGGTTGCCCCCCTGCTGGCCATGTCCATTGGCCTGCTGGTGATCGAGCGTTTGGTGCGCTATCTGCGTTACAAAAAAGAAGCCGCCATCAGCCTGAAACAAGAATTGACCGAGCAAAAAATCAAGTTGAGCGCCTACCATCTAGAGGTTCAAGCCCAGCGCGAAAAAATTTTGGTAACAGAAGAACGCCAGCGTTTGGTTCGCGATATGCACGATGGACTCGGCTCACAGCTGGTATCGGCCAGTGCGCTGCTGAAGTCTGGCCCCATGGATGAATCCAAAGCCGTTGAACTGTCCGAACTGATCGATCACGCACTGCTGGATCTGCGCAGCATGTTGGATGTGTTTTCCAGCCACAAATTTGCAGATGGAGACGAAAGTCCAGACGTTGTTTCCTTGCTGTTGGCCATGTTGCGACACCGGCTGGCACCGGTGTTCAGATCGCAAGGGGTGACCTTTGACTGGCAGACCGCGCCCATGCCCCATTCATTTTTGACCAGCGATCAAGACCGCTTGCAATTGCTGCGCTTGCTGCAAGAAGCTTGCACAAACATCATCAAACACGCGAACGCTCACGCCATCGCGTTGAGAACCCATGTGAGCGAGAGCGCGATCGTGTTTGAGGTGAGCGACGATGGGCAAGGCATCGAAGCGAGCAAAGCCAAATCAGGCAAACACACGGGCCATGGCCTGGCCAATATGGCGGACCGGGCCGCCCGCATGGGCGCTCAATTGGCGATCGAATCCACCCACGAAGGCACTTGCGTGCGTTTGATTTTTCAACGTTGATTCACTTCGCACTGGCAATGTCTCTTAGTTGTTCACGGGGTCCAAGATTTATGCATCAAGAGAACAACACGGCTTCCACTTGATGCGCAGGACTCACTGAAAGCAGGTCAATTCAAGCATGACCAGCTTAGAGCAAAATCCCCGCGAAAAATTCAGACAAAGCGTCGAAGCCATCCAACGGCAAAACATGGGCCACGTACTGGTCAGGGCGCACCACCACCATGCAGCCCTTGTCACGTTGGATGCCGCGCATGTCGAAAATATCGCCTGCACCTTTGTGGTCGACACAGAAGATTTTTTCGTGGTCTTGCAGCCCTAATTTTCCGGTCTTGGGTTTAAGCAACGACGGCATGTTCTCGTACGCGAGCTGATCGAAGGTTTGCTGGAACACCGCTCGGAAATCGATCACAGCGTCAATGTCTTCGCCCTTGCGGGTGTGCTTGACGACAGGCGAGTTGGGGTGGGTTTCCAGCCAGTCGGCCAGCTTGTGAATGGCTGAACCAGGGTGCGCGCCGTCCGCTTGGCTGGCAAACGCATAGATGCGCCAGCGTGCATCGGCCTGTGCCACATGGCCCAGTTGCATGGGCTTGGCGTCAGACAAACGCACCACGGGCGCCGAATGGAATCGCCGGCCAATCTCTTCGCCTTTGGCCAACGCTTGGTGTGCGCTGGCCGCAAACAAGTGCGACGTGTCGTATTTCACAGCCGTGCCGCCTGTGAACTCCAGGTTCTCCTTGAACTGGCGGATGATGCGTGGCTCTTCCGTACCATCGCGCTCGGCTTGCGTGGTCGGTGCCGACATCACGCGCGACCATTGGTGATCGGTCTCCACCAATCGCTTGGCCTCGGTCAAGCGCTCTTTGGAGTAGCTGCGCAACAGGCGCGCATCAGCCCGGCCTTGGAGCACGTGCACCAGCTTCCAGCCAAGGTTGAAGGTGTCTTGCATCGACACGTTCATGCCCTGCCCTGCTTTGGGCGAGTGGGTGTGACAGGCGTCGCCTGCGGTGAAAACGCGGGGGTTGCGGTCAATGCCTTCAGGCACATCATCAAAGCGATCGGTGAGGCTGTGGCCGATGTCGTAGATCGACCACCAGACCACTTCTTTCACATCGATCGAATAGGGCTTGATGATGCGATTGGCCGCAGCAATCATGTCATCCTGTGTGAGTTTGCGGTGCGCCGCCTTTTCATCCGGACGGAGTTTGTCGAGTTCGACATACATGCGAAAAATGTACCCGCCTTCTCGCGGCAGAACCAAGACATTGCCTTCGTTGGCAGAAGAGATCAAACACTTCTGGCGCACATCGGGGAAATCGGTGTTCGCCAAAATGTCCATCACGCCCCAAGCTTGGTGTGCAGCATCGCCATGCAACACGCCACCAATCGCCTTGCGCACGGCCGAGTGCGCGCCATCGCAGCCCACCACATAGTTGGCGCGCACGGTGCGTGTGGCGCCCCAGTTCACGCCACTGGCATCTTTCAGTGTCACAGTCACAGGGTGGTCATCGGTGGTGGGATCGATCGTCAAGCCCAATACCTCCCAGCTGTAATCAGGCTCCAAGCGCGAGGGCGAGTTCTTCATGACATCGAGGAAAAGCTCGTGCAAGCGGGCCTGGTTGATCAGGATGTGCGGCATTTCCGAGCTGTCGTCGGCCACGTCCTGCACTCGGCCGACACGGTGGATGTGCTCGGGGTTTTGGGGATCTGGCATCCAGAACGCCGTTTGGTTGACCCAGTAGGTCTCGCGCTTGACTTTGTCGGCAAATCCAAAGGCTTGGAACATTTCCATCGTGCGCGTGTTGATGCCGTCGGCCTTGCCCTTGATGATGTTGCTGGACATGCGCTCGGTGATCATCGTTTCAATCTCTGGAAACTGCGCCAACTGCGCCGCCAGGCACAGACCTGCAGGCCCTGTGCCCGCAATCAGCACATCCACCTTTTCGGGCAAATGTTCATGCATACCTCGGTTGCGCCGGTTTGGCGCGGGCTCCTGGACATCGGGGTTACCGCCTCTGAATCCGTTTTTATAGAACTGCATCGCTGATCTCCAGAAAATTAAATACCGTCAAGATTTGTCATGGCGCAAATCATAACTGTACTTACTAATTTTCGTCAAGAAGATATGTCCACTTATCAAATGACCATGCAAGCAGTCTGGAAAGGTGCCCCCTGCTGCCGTTTCGCAGGGCAATCAGCACCAGCGTTGATGACCAAAGAAAAAGGCCGCCAGGTGCTTATCCCTGGCGGCCTTTAAATTTGCATATGGTGGTGGATGGTTCACCACTCAGGAACTTTCTATTCGCACTCAATCATGCTAGCGGGTGCTAGAGCGTGAATGCGAGGTAGAGACTTAGACCCAACCGATATGCAGAGCTTACATCGCCGCACTGCACCGACTCAACTTCAAATCCGGTTTTGGCATTTGAACCCACGTCCACAAGTCGTCCGGATCCGGGCTCTGTATGACGGCATTTTGAAGTTGCTTTGGGGTGCCCTTTGGTCTTTGGTAGTACCCCACTCATTTCAACCCGTACCACACTCCGCGTCCGCTGCCGTGCTGCTCCAGATGGTTGCGCTCGGTCAGGTCGCGAAAATGCTGCTTAAGGGTGTTGCGACTGGCTCCAGTCAATTTGATGGCATCCATCATCGTGACGCGGCCGTGCTCTCGGGCGAATTCCACGATCTGTAGTGACAGCTCGGGCAGCGCGGCCAGCACAATCTTTTCGCGTTCGACCTTCTTCTCTAGGCGCCGAACCTGCTCGGCCAGAGAACGCAAGAAGAACACCAGCCATGGCTGCCAGTTGGGTGCTTCCGTGCGGATGGTTCCCTGTGTCTGGCGCAGGGCCAGGTAATAGGCTTCCTTGTTCAGCTCGATCACGCTCTCCAGCGAGCTGTATGGCACATAGGCGTATCCAGCCTGGATCAGCAGCAAGGTCGTCAGCACCCGGCTCAAACGTCCGTTGCCATCCTGAAAGGGGTGAATTTCCAGAAACACCACGACAAAGATCGCGATGATCAACAAGGGGTGCAGATGCGCCTTCTCCCGCTCGCCATTCACCCATGACACCAATTCCGTCATCAACC
>JACCDZ011211427.1_pt1 | contig 22679 bp, 22 predicted proteins | sample 7449551 | NCBI WGS metagenome assembly JACCDZ01 (sample SAMN15323452, study PRJNA562643) | freshwater metagenome | isolation source: river surface water | place: USA:Blue River Watershed | collected 2017-08-18 | reverse complement strand
AGAAAAATCATCATGTCTCTGAAGAAAAGCGAAACCGTCTACAGAATGGAGGAGGAGCAGCAGCTTGATCAACTTGGTGTGACTGATGGTACAACGGCCGTGCTGAGGATTCGCACTGACAAAGGAAGATTTTCTGCCTATTTGGGAAAAGACAGGCGCAGAGGAATTGCTTTCTTCTTGTGTCTGCTTTTTGTCGCAGTTGGTTTTGCCATTTCATTGGGATTTGCTGTCAAACCCTGTCCTGAGTGCGCGGTAAGAAAAAAGATTTTTTTTTTTTATTATAGTTGGTCTATTTTTCAGGTCGCATTAATCATTGATTATTATTGTATATTTAGTGTGAGTTGCTGCAGCCAACTGTCAATGCTCTGAGTTCAACTGCTTTGACTACTACAAAACCAATTGTCACTTCTATGGGAACGACGAAACTGACGAAGGACCGCTCTACTGCCATTATCACCACCATTTCTACCATTACTACACCTATGAGAGGAAATATGGATTTTTGGAATGACTCTCCAATGACATTTTTATTAGGTGATCGTCCAAGTCATTTTCCTAATATGGTTGTTGCTGTATACTTTAAAATTCTTCATTGGCAAGGAGGTATTGTTGATAATGAGGATGTGGGTTCTTTGTATGTTTTAGAGGGTGAAAGAAATGATGTCAATAATGTCTCAGTTCGTGTGCCTTGTCGTGAAAATTGCTATGAGGATTCTGAATGTCGTATTTTTTATGCTTTTAGTTTAAATTTAACTGAACCTATTCAATTGATTTGGAGGTTGAATGGTACTCGGGTAGCCAGTTGTTATGCTAATAATGTTTGTCGTACAGATCCAGGTTTCGATGAATATTTTAGGGCTGATACAAAAAGAGGGTGGACTGGTGCTCGGGCTATTATGGATATGCGTAGTGCTCAGGAAGGGATGGAGTGGGATTTAGAAGCGTGGTATTTAAATAATACTTTTCGTCATTTGTATTCTTGTGCTATCGGTGAATTGAAAGAGAGACAAGATTATTGCTTAGCTGCTAGAAGCTTTTCTCCTTGCGACAATGAGACTGTAAGTGGGGATAAGATGTTTTTTCATTTTCAGAAGTATGACTATTCTAATATTAATGCTACTAATTTCATTTCTGCTGCTAGTCCCTATGTCTTGGAGGTTCGTTCTGCTGGTCTTTATAATATTCAAATGAGAGTTGTTACCAAGTGCCGAAATATGAATGCGATAATTCTCATTATGTCACTAGGAAATGAAACTCCATATCCCTTAGAAAGACGAGGGGGTAAATTAATTTTAAATAAAGAGATTGGGCTGAATCCTGGGGACAAAATAAGATTTGGTGTGACCAAGGGTTTGGTTGAGAATGCAGCTGTGGCTCTTGTTAAGTACATTTAAACTAAGGTAGATTTGCATGTGTAAATCTTAAATGATAGGAAACTTGAAAGAAAAAGCATGTGATTTTATTGATTTTATTAAGACTGTTATTTTTTTTAACACTGTTAATTTTTTTAAGACTGATAAATTGTTACAATTTACTGATAACATAATTTATGATAACAATTTGCTGATAATAACAATTTGCTGATAATATTAATTGATTGCTGAATTAATTGTTGCTTAAAATCAATGGACAGAATAAATTTTTGAATTTTTAAATTTTGGTTGTTATTAATTAATTAGTATTTGCAGTTGAAGGCGATGTCTTCTTTCTTTAAAGTTGATGTTTTTTTGTATTCTGTTGCTCGACTTTCGAAGAAATTTGTTTTTATATCCATAGAAATATTATCCATAAACTTGAGTGGGTTTTTAACTAAATATAGATCTTCATATCCTAAGGCTCTACAGAGTCTATCGGCGATGAATTCAACGTATTGACTCAATTGATCAGCATTTATATTGATCAAAGGTTGAGGCAATGCAGTTTGGATGAATTTTTTTTCAATTTTCACTGCTTCATCAATAATGGTGTATACAGTTGTAGGTTCCAAGGGTGTAAGTGTTTTATAAATAAGACATCCAGCATCGGTATGCATACCTTCATCTCTGCTGATGAATTCGTTGCTTTTGGTTAATCCAGGAAGAATATTTTGTTCTTTGATCCAAAAAATTGCAGCAAAAGAGGATGAAAAAAATATTCCTTCTATAGCACAGTATGCTATAATTCTTTGTTCTAATGGTTTTGAATGGTCGGCCCATTCTAAAGCCCAAAGAGTTTTTTCTTTCAATATTTCGTCAGTTTTTGAAGAGTTTAGTAATTTAATTTTTTCTTCTTCGTCACTTATGAAAGTTTCGATTAGTAGGCTATACATATGATTATGTATAGATTCTATAGCCATTTGTTGAGAGTAAAAGGAACGAATTTCATTAGAATCAAATTCTTTAAAAAAGTTGATACCTATATTCTCATTTACGAGTCCATCGCTGGTAGCAAAAAAAGCTAATATTTTTTTGATAAAATGTTGAGATGAAGAGTTTAGTTCATTCCAATCTTGTCTATCTTTGCTTAGGTCGATTTCGTTTGTTGTCCAATAGCTATCGACTGATTTTAGATAAAGTTCCCAGATTTTCGAATATCTTGGGTTAATTGGAAAAGTGCTGTATTGCTTTGATGTTGCCATATTGAGTTTGTGGTGCTGTATGGTAAATGTCGTATTATTTGTCTCATTTAAATAAAAATAAAAGGGGGCGTCTTAAAACACATGACTGATAAAAAATTGTCGCCTGATTTATAATAAAGAGACCAAAGAATTAATCAATCTTGTGATTATGAGTTTGGGTTCAAAGTTTGGGGGGCGGATACTATTGTGTTAATATAAAGGTGTTAATATAAAGGGTTTGTTAATTTAATGCTTGTGAAAATGAATCGAATATTTTCAATGGAAAGCTTTAGGGCTTTAGTAGAAAAATATGATGTGGATGAAGATCTTATTTTTCTTAAAATTGAGGATGTTGATTCATGGAATGCTGTAGTAGATATGTTGACTAATCATGTTATAGATCATCCTGATTATGGATATTTAGCTGGTGAATTGGCTTTGAGATTACTGAATACTACAAGTTTTTTGCAAATTACAGAGGCTTTACGTGATTTGCTTTCTGAAAATTATCTTTCGAAGGTACATAAATATTCTGAGGAGCTTCAGTTGCTTGAAAATACAGAGTTTGCTTTCAAAAAAAAAAATATATTTGCTATTCGAACCTTGATTAAAGGAGGGTATTTGTTATCTTCTGGAGAGTTGATTGAAAAGCCTCTACAAATGTATTTGAGATTAGCGATTTCTTTAACGAGGGATGATGTTGATTTTTTAAAAAATGTTAAGGAATATTATTGTTGTTTGATTATGGGAAAGATATCACATGCAACTCCAACGATGATGAATGCTGGAACAAAGATTGGTCAGTTGGCTAGTTGTTTCATTATTGCTTCTCCAGTTTCTTCAAGTGTGCAAGATGTTTTTAATTCTTTGAGTGAATCTGCAAATATTTCAACAAAAACTGGTGGCATAGGAATTTCAGGTCATACAATATCAGATATTGTTAAATATGCTAAAATTTTGAATGCATCAGCTGCGTTGTTTGATCAAGGTAAAAGACCTGCTAGTTATAATTTGTATATTGAACCATGGCATCCAGATGTTGAAAGATTTTTAGAATTAAAAAATCCAGTTGGTGGTGAAGAGTTAAGAGCAAGAGATTTATTTTATACATTATGGATTCCGGATCTTTTTATGGAGAGGTTAAAAAATGATAGGCCTTGGAGCCTAATGCCGGTGGGATTGGGTTTAGAGAAATTGTGGGGTGTTGAGTTCAATGAATATTATCTTTCTTTGGAAGAGCAAGGTTTAGGAAAATTGATTGATATCAAAGGGCTTTTTTTAAAAATTTTAAAATCATTACAGGAGACTGGCGGACCTTCAATAATGTTTAAAGATAATGTGAATCTGTGTTCAAATCATCGCTATTTAGGTACTGTAACGGGAGGAAATTTGTGTACTGAAATTGTACAATATTCAGACAATAGTCAAACTGCAGTGTGTAATTTGGCCTCTGTATGTTTGCCGGCCTTTATTGAAAATAATTCTTTTAATTTTAAAGATTTGGAAGTTGTGGTTGAAATGATAGTTAAAGCTCTTGACGTGGCTATTGATGAAAATATTTATCCAGATTCAAAAACTCAGCTTTCGAATTTAATGCATCGTCCTATAGGAATAGGTGTACAAGGTCTAGCTGATGTTTTTATGAAATTGCAAATGTCTTTTGAGTCTTTAGAAGCGAGAACTTTGAATTGTCAAATTTTTGAGGTTATTTATTACTCTGCATTAAGTGCAACTTTGGGTGGTAATCAATTTTGTGCGGCTGACACATGTTGTTATCGAATTCAAATGATTTGTCGAGAAAAATTATTTTCAATAAAAACTGAGGAGGAATGGAAGCAATTAGGGAAGGATCTTTGTTTTTTGGGAATGAGAAATAGTATGTTGACTACTATTATGCCGACGGCCACAACGGCTCAAATTTTAGGCAACGTTGAATCGATAGAACCAATTACTTCTAATATTTTTATTCGTTCGGTTCTTAGTGGTCATTTTCAAGTCATTAATGAATGTTTAGTTGAGTTTCTACAAAAAGAAAATTTGTGGAATGATAAGATAAAGCAACAACTTATTAAAGATAGAGGTTCTGTGAAGAATTTACCAATTTTACAAAAAAGTAAAGATGTTTTTAAAACATCATGGGAGATGGAGATGAAGCCTTTGATAATGATGGCTGCGCAAAGGCAATGGTTTATTGATCAAAGTCAATCTTTGAATATTTTTTTGATTGAGCCAAAAGTGTGTCAATTGTCATCGCTGATAATGGATTGTTGGGAATTGGGCCTAAAAACTGCTATCTATTATCTACGCACAAGACCAGCGCGTGATCCTATTCAGTTTACTATAAAAGTGGAAGAAAATGAAGGTGAAGATGCATATGCTTGTGAACTTTCCTGTGAAGTTTGTTCAGCTTAAAAAAAATTTTCTCAAAATGATTTTTTCAATTAGTGATTTACTTGGTTATAATTTTCATACAGCAAATAAACCAGTTGATGATAAATCTGTTTCAATTTTTGTTAGGCAAAATACAGTAATGATTGAAATGAAAATATTAAAACCAATCAAAGTATCTGATATGTTTAGATTGCATGATTTTTTTGGCTTTTGTCAAAATTCAAAAATGAAAAAATTTACATTTCGTTTTCAAACTTATGATGATTTAGTTTGGAAGTCTTGTTTAAAAGCTTCTTCTGAAACTTTAGCAGCATGTGGTTTTTATTGTGTACAAATTGGCTTTTTTCGAAAGGAATATATAACTTTTTGTTGTGGAGCTCTTTTAGATTCAGATGATTTATGGTCTTGTCATCGATCGAATTGTGAATGGGTTTCATTTGTTTTTTCAAGTAAAAAAAAGGATAACTCTTTGCATTCTATAAGCAGAGCAGCTATAGATTTAGCTTGTAAAGAAGTTTTTAAGAATAACATAATTAAGGAAGTGGATGATTATAAAAATAAAGAAACAATTAAATCTCGTAAAAATTTTTTTCGTCTTTTGGAAAGAGAAGAAGGTAAAGAAATAAATCACTTTATTTTGGAAGGTGTTTCTGGTGTTGGGAAAACAACATTGATAAATAATTGGACTGTAGATTATGTAGGAAAGGATAGTGATTTTAGAAAGGTAGCTTTTGATTATCCCCTTTGTGGCACAGGAAATAATCATGAGGCTTTATCTGCTGTGTTGTATTCACATATAAGCGCCGCAAAATCTATTTTAAAACCAGCAGGTGGTATTACTGATAGAGGAGGAATGATTCCCTTAAATGGTTTAATTTATTCTTTTGGTTTGCGTGATTCCTTTATGAAAAGAAAGATGGAGGTAATTTTGTTTGAAGAGCTAAGTCAAGTACTTTTTGTTGTGGCAAAATATCTTTCAAGTGAGGTACTTATGACTGGTCTCTATTATGGTAGAACATTGGAAGCTACTCTAATTGTCTTAGATAGTGAGATTAATATTGCTGTACAAAGAATTAAGAAAAGAGAAGATGAAAAAGAAAAACTTGTTAAATTTGAAGTAGGACTTGGAATATCACTTGTTCAATATATTTCATTTCAAAATGTTATGTGGGCAATGTTGGCTTTTTTTTTGAAAGATTTTAAGACTATGAATATTCAAGCTATAGATGTTTGTGGGCAATTTTTGGAGAATTCTTTGGCAAAAGAAACTTTTTTACTACCTATATCAAATTTATCATCGATGTCTCTTTTTTTAAAGAAAGTTACTAATTGCACTGGCATTGTCTGTATAAAAAGAGAAACGTGGAGGCATATATTGAATAGGTAAGGATGTATTATCATAAAATTGGAGGGGCTGTAACAAAAACTACTCCTTATTTTCCTATTCCTAAGCAAAAAAAATGGTTAAAATTTAGACCGCTAAATACAACGACGAAAAAGAAAAAACCGTATAAAGTAAAATTACATCCCAAATATAATTATAATATATATTACAACGTGCCTCGTCGTAGGCCCAAAGTTCCTTTAAGGCCGGATTGGGTTTTTTGTAAAGAACATACGAGAAATGTATCGACGACGAGGAGGGGCAGTCACTAAGACTTTTAGACAAGGACGTTTAATTGATCGCACTATAAGAGTTCGAGGATATTGGAGAAGAAATGGACATCAGACTGCTTTAAAAAAAATTTTTCCTTTAAAACCAATACGGTTACCTAAATTTATATACCATAAATGATTTTCGACAGGTAAGTACATATAATCTTATATAAAGCGAAAAAATTTCTATAGTTAAGTTAATATGAAGCATCGCTACAGAAGAGTAGTTAGAAGGATTCGAAAGAGAGCTGTTAAACGAAAAAAAGGTTATGCCTTGTAGACATGCGCATGCTCATGCTCATTTGCATGGCGTACATAAACGTAAAGGAAGAGGTCTCTTTGGCTTTGCTAAGGGACTTCTTTCTGGCGGCGCAAAGCATCTTTTAAATGCTGGGAAAAAATTGATTTTGCCGCATGTTCATGATTTAGCTCATAAAGCAATTCAAACTGTTGGTGATAAACTAGGTGTTGATCAAGGGTTAATTGATACAGTAAAAAATGGAGCAAGTGGAGCAATTAATCATTTAAACAACAAAGTAGATCAACATTTGGGGGGCGAAGGAATTCATGGCTATGGAGTTAATCATGCTCATGCTCATCGTCATTGGCATGCAATTGCAAAAAATACATTACAGGGAATTCATAGAGGACATATTTGTCCTAAAAAAGAGTGTATTAAAGATCATATTGTGCAGCATCATATGAGACATGGAAAAGGAATTGTTGGACAGTTGCTTGGCGGTCTAACAGGCTTATTGCCTTTTTAAGTAAGTATATAATAGTTATGGATAAATTTTTTTTAGCATAATAAGATTAATTCATAGTCTTTTTTTTTTTTTCAGGCCATGGTATGCGTTTTGGGAGACCTGCTTTTGGAATGATGTGAAATATGTCCTTACACAAAACATTGACAGTTCAATTTAAACCTTTTCGTAATCCACTAATTGGCTCAGGAGGATCTAGTACAGCATTTTATAATAAATTCTATCGGGATACAAGAGTGGCTGGAGTTTATAATTATACACCAAGTTATTATAGAGCAAATGAAAATTGTAATATAAAAAGACAATTACTTGTAAAAAGAGATAGACTTTATAATAGGAAATTGCAATTTGGACCTTATTAATGCCTAAACATATTCCTTATTTTGCTTACATTGATTTAAAATCTGTTCCATTTGAACAATTTAGAAGAACTCATTTAATAGGACGTTCTTTAGTTTTGAATCCATCTCCTTATTTAGATATACAATATCGTAAGATACTTCGTAAATTCAATGAAACAAAAAAGTAGAAGACGTGTAAATTTAGGTTTTCGACGAGAAAATATTTTTCCTCCAATTAGACATAGTATCCCAGCTCCAAATTCAATTAGAAGTCCATATCAAGAAAATTTAATTGATGTTTTAAATTATAGATTAATTCACGGAGCAGGAGTTGGAAATAGTTTAATTATTAATTACGGTGGCACGACAATTACAGCAGGACCGACAACTACATGATGACTGCAAGACCAAATCAGACTGTAAATCAAACTGCTTCAGCTCAAAATCAAATTCATGTTAATCCAGGCTATCCCTATTTTAGCACAAATAAGATATTGTGTGGCGCTAATAGAGATGTAAGAACTCGAATTAATATTTTAAAAAGAACCACTACCAATCCTCTTTATTTACAGTGGGCTCTTTCTCATGAAAAAGCAAAAAATCGAGAAGCAGATAAACAAGATCAATTTGAAAAATATGGTATGATTCCAAAAGTAAAAACAAAAAATGTTCCTGGTGGTAAAGGGATTCCTTCAGATTTATATCCAACTATAAGTGGTTCTTCTTATAAAAGATCAGATGATTTGCAAAATACATTTAATCCAAGACATATAAGACCGACTATTTCAGACGTGACTGATCAAAGAGATTTAAAGGCTCATAATCAAAGTTATATTTCACCTATGACTTATGATCAATCATTGTATGGTTCAGTGGATGATAGTTATCGTCCTGCTAAGCAAAGAAAAATGTTTGATAATGCAATTGCTCAAACTAAAAAACAACAATTGTATATGGCTCAAGATGATGATGATGATGATGATAATGATGATGATGATGATGATGATGATTGGTATTAATTAGATGTGGTATTAATATTTAGATGTGCTTATTTTCTTAGATGTGTTTTTTATTAATTTGCTTATTATATTTTTAGACTTCAATAAAAAGTATTAAGAAAAATTTGGTTTGTTCTATATAAATGAGATGAATGGTGAGAAATTGTAATTAAATCTAACACGATGGCGGACGAAATTGAAACTATGCACGCTGAGGATGATTTGGAGAATCAAGTTTTTGAAAATACAATTGAATCTTCTACCAGAGCTGTTTTAAATCCTACTCAACTTCCTTTAGATTTTGGAAGGGCTTACAGTAGTTCGACAAATTATCCAATGAGATTTGTTACAACTTCAACAAACTCAGAGTTTATTTTGAGACTTCAAGATGTGAGCATGGATTATTGTTTTGAAGATTCTTTTGTAGAAATAACAGTGGATTATTCTCCATTATTAACAGCTCCTGTAACTTTACCTGATAAAAATACTTTTAGTGTTAAAGAAGGAGAATTTAGTGTGACAGATAATACCCGTTGGGATTGGTTTATAATTCCAACAGCAATGGACACAATGTGGCGTAGCAAAAGAATTGGCTTAGGAGCTAATGATGTAGTTTTAATGAACATGAAAAGAGCAGAGTTAAGAATTTCTAATTTAAAAAAAAGAGGAAATTTTACTCATCAAGGAAAAACAGCAAGAAGTATTGTTGATGAAATGTATCCTTTGACAGCAGACAAGAGAGATTTGTCATATTGGGCTCTAACAAGTCATAATTGGTTTCGAACTACTGGAGGACAAGTAGTATGGAGAGTAACAGCTGAAAAACCAACAATTAAATTTGTTATACCCTTTAATTGGTTTAGTGAAACTTTTGGACAAAGATGTAATAGATTTTTTCCAGGGAATCAAGTTTTTACTTTAGCTGCGGCGGCAGATGCTTATTGTAATATTGTTTGTCTTGGAAGTCTTGGAACATCAAGGTCTGATCCTGTTACTATTCAGGATCCTTTGGGAGCGGGGATAACAATTCCAGCTGCTACATTGACAGCATTATCTACTTTAATTTCAGCTGATTTGACATTTAATCAAAGATTAATGTCTTATGGTATGAGAACAAAATCAATTATGGATAGTCAAATGACAAATGATCCTGCGACAACTGCTTCTTTTCATCTCCCAGTTTATCGTTATATTCCTATTCAAGGAATAGTTCCACAGAAGGCAAATGGTGAAATTATTTTCACCGGTCAAGGACAGCAAGGCGCAGGAGCAAGTGGAGCAACAGAATTGGCTGATTTTTATGATGTTTTTGTTTTTGAAGATAATAATGCGGCTTTGTTTTATTTAACAGAAGCTGCTGTGCCAGATCAAGTAACTGGTCAATATATATCAAATTTTTATTATACTAAAGGAGGCAATTCTTTTGTAGATGTTTTTTGTTTAGGGAAAGATGCTTTGTTAAAAACAGTTAAAGATATTGGATGGAGAATTATTCAAGCTGCTGGAGTGACAGGGGGTTCAACAATTGCCAGAGAAGATTTGATAAAAAATATTAATGATCAAATTCTTTTTTATAAGGATTTGCTAATTCAGAAATATTTACAAACTCCTGGTATTACTTTAGCTAATGAAATATCAGAAGCGCCCAAGGTAACTTTATTGAATCCACCTTCGTCTGTACATATCTCAGCCCAGTATGATGGAATTAATTATACAGGCAATGGACAACTGGCTGTAAAACCTAGAACGTCTCATTTGCTTAATATTACATTGAATTTAACTGGGCTTAATGACAAGCCATGTAGAATTGTGGTTATAAATACGACCACAATTACAGTTCTTTTAAACAAAGAAGGTATTACTCTTCAAGAAGGTGTAGAACTCATTTAAAATGACTACTGTTGTTTTTATGAATAAATTAATAGATGAAGATAAAAGAAAGCAAACATTTTTAAGTGATGAAGATGTTATGATAACAATTCCAATGTTGGATATCTTTACATTTTTTTGTTTTTTGGTGAAAATTCATGGACAAGATTCTTATCATTGGGTTGCTGCTAGAGTTACTGAAAAAGATATTCCTTCGTTATATTTTTTTTCATCTTATGGATTAGATCCATCTCATAATCAATATTATGATATTCGTCGATACATTGATAAAAATATTGAACTTTATTGTTATAAAGTAGAGACTGTTAGTAAATTTCAGCCTTACATTGCTTTTCAAGATGATGGAAGTCCTGATTGTGGTTTTTATGCTGCGGCCTTTATCAATTTTAATGGAGATATTAATCAAATGATTAAAGAAATTGATCTTGTACCAGTAAATGAGCAGAAAATTTGGGATGAAAATACTGTTGAGAGAAAAAAAGCTGAAGAAAATGACAAAAAAATAAAAGATTATTTTGAATCATATTTATTGATTGTTGTTAAATTTTTATTGTCCTTGTTTTTCTGTTAAATTATCCAAGATAATTTTATCTTCATGCTGAAACACATAAATATATTGATATTTATTTTTATCAAGAGAGATTATTATTTTTTTTAGAGCTGGTTTGATGACTAAAGTCTTTTTTCTTGTAAGTTCGGCTAGTAATGTGCTGTTGCTGCTATGCACAGTTAAAACAAAAACATCAATAGAAGTCCAGATATAGTTCAATAAAGAAGTCATTTTGGGATCATTGAATGAATGTATAGTAAACATCATCAATAATCTGTCGTGTCTTGCTGTGTTTATTTTTTCACGAATCCAAATCAAAGTTTCATTTGGCATAGCTTGAAGATCATCGAAAATTATAACACAATCTTCTTCTCCAAAAGAAACACTTTCTAAATCAGAATGCTTAAGAAAATTAATTTTTTGAGCGAACAATAAATTAAAACTTTCATCATCTTCTTTTCTTCCGATAATCAAGATTTTATCGTGAAGATAAAAAGTATTTATTATTTCAACGATGGTGTTAGTTTTTCCAGTGCCGCTATGTCCTACAATAGGTAAGCATCCATAACGAGGCAGTCGCACTTTATTCATTTTCACCGATTCTTAAAATTTCAATTTTGGAATTGCTATCGCCTAAAATTGTCGCATCTTTTATAGAACTCATAGGTCTCAAGATGATCATATTTTCACCTCTTTCTAAAACAGCGCATATATAGTCAGTTATTTGAAAATTTCTTGTTAGTTCACCTTGAATTAAAGGTCGATCAAAATTAATTTTTTTTTCGAAAAATAATCTTGAGGTAGAAGTATTTTCTCCATGTAAAACATTTTCAAAGTCTTCGTAAGTTAATAGGTTAATATTTTGACCTTTGGCCTTAACAATAAATTCACCTTCTTGTGTTTCAAGAATTCTTAATTTTTTACCTAAGGAAATAAATTTTTTGGTTACATGTTCAATTTTAGCAGCCACGTAACTCCAATTTGCTGTTTCATCGTCGAATATACTTATTCCAGGTAAATGAGTAATATTATCTGGGTGATAATAAAGCTGGCAACAATCAGTATCAGAGTAAATAATATGATTAAATCGATCTTTTAGAGGAATTTTAGCTTTTCTTTGATGATCATTAATTTTTGATAAAAAATAAAATTGAGAACGAGACCATGCAAGAAGCGTCGCGCCAAAATGAATAGGAGCTCTCGGTTCGGCTGTTTCTTGACCAATAGACATTAAAACATTTTGATTATTATCATAACTTTGTTCAATAGAAGGCATTATAAAAATTTGTCGACTTTCGCCTAATTTTTCATAAAATAATTCTTCAGCTTGTTTAGCATCTAAAATATGTGTTGTTGTTTTTTGTGGTTTCTCCATCATTTTACCAGCTAATCCATTTCCCAAAAGTTTAAAAGTCTCTCTAACGGCATTGTTCTTAATTTCTCCATAATAAGTAGTATAATGAATTACTTTAGTAAGGTAATCATTAAATGGTTTATACCATCCTCCAGTTTGTTCAAAGCCATTTTTATTAAAATCAACAGTAACAATATATCCTGCTCTTGAGATGTTGAACATATCAACTATTCCCATAGGCACTGATACATCTCCTGTACTATGTATACCGCCGAGCATGGTTCTTTTAGCTTTGTTTTCTTCTGTTACTTGACATTTAAATAATTTTGGTGAGATGGTAGGTAAATTTGAAGTGTCTTCAGGAAGATTAATAAAAACAAAGGCAAAAAGCGATGGTAATATTTTAGTGAAATTGTAATTTTCATTTCCAATTGATTCTAATAGTGATTGATTTAAATGTTCTTTTGTGCTCCATGTTAATGGAATAAAAGGCCCTTTGCCATAAAGTCCTTGATTCATACATTGAGCATACATTGTACTTATATCAGGTTGAACAAATTCACCTTTCATTTCCCCTAATACTCCTAATTCAACTCTTCCTCCTTGAATACATTCCATTATTAAATTCGCACATTCATTAGAAGGAAAATAAATTAAATCTTTTTGAGCTAATCCAAACATTAACATTGTAAATCCACTTGCTGTTGAGCAACATTGAAATAAATCAAAAGTATGAGGGATATCGCAAATTTCATATAGATCTTTTTGAGCTGTTCCCATTTGTGTATCTATGTAATGACATATTAATAATGTGCAAATACAGTCAACCATACAATATTTCTCAGCTTCGCGTCTAATACTTATTAATTTTTCTAATGGATATCCAGTATTAAGACGATAGGCAAAAATTAGAAGATTTACATCAAAATTATCTTTTCCTAAATTTGGATTTATTCTACCGACACTTTGTTGAAGTTTTTTTGGCGCATCAAATTTAAAAAGATCATTTATAATAAAATGCATTTTTTTATTTTGAAATTGTATTTGAAGTAATCTACCATGAAAAATTATAAAATTTGGTGGCCGAGGAAATAAAGTTTTGTTTACTAAACCTTTCAAAAAAAAATTATCAAAATTACTGTTATTAAAACCACAGATATGAAGTAATGTTGGATAAATTATTTGTGCGATAGATTTAATAATGCTTAGAAAGTATAAATCTATATTATTAGGTTGAATATCTGCAGTGATAGCATAAACTTTATGTGAGCTGTTATTCATTTCTATTAATGAATTATATATATCATTTTTACTATCTAGAGTGTCTTGAACAAATTTTAATTTTTTTTTTAATTCATCTATGTGACCTATATTAGAAAAAAGTTTTTCGTTTATAGCCAAATAAAATCCTATTATACATATATGATGTTTTTGTTCGTGATCAGGAACAGTTTCAAGATCAAAAGACATATCAATTCTTGTTTTAATTGCTTTTTTAATTCTTTTTAAATTTTTCTTTCTAAGGTCTACTCTTAAACAAAAAGAATCTTCCTGTTGCTCCTCATTTTCTAAAATTTTTTTTTGAAAATGTTTTGTAACATGTTTTTTTCTTGAACTTTCGGAGTTAAATGTAGAATTACAAAAAAGACAGTTATATTTGTCATAAAATTGAAATTTAGTTGCACAATACCAATTTTTTTTAAAATTTATACAAATTATACTTGTTGGTGGTTCAATTGCGTGAAATAAATGTTCAATATCGCATTCTTTGGATGACATGATTGATTTATCTAAATAAATAACTGAAATAGGAATTTTATTTCTCAGAAAAATTTTAAGTTCTTCTTCCTCTACTCGTAAATTTCTTTTAGCAATTCGAATGTTAAAAAATTTTGACGTAAATGATTTTATTAAAAAAAATTGAGCCGAATTTGCTATTACTGATTGTATTTTAGTATAAGCAGTTATGATACCAATTTTTGTTCCTTTATTTAAAACAATTAAATGACACTTCATATTACATAATCTGCCCACCAAGCAGGTCTACGTCTTTCTCGTAAAGATCGTCTTAAAATAGGAATTTGATCGGGATCAATTTCAATTTCTTCTCCTGGAACGTCATCATTGTTAACTTCTTGAATATCAAGTTCACCTTCATCATCGCCAATATTTTGTGCATTATTTATTATTTGAATATTACCATTATCGTCAAATGGATTATTTATTAATTGAAGATCTAAAGGAAGAGGCGCCGCTTCTTCAAAAACATAATCTTCAGCTATAGGTATTATTCCTCTAATCATTAAAGTAGGATAATTTGTTGTTCCAATTTCTAATTGATTACCGCTTGTAGCCCATCCAATTGGTAAATTATTGTATATATTCCACGAGTCCATATAATAATTTAACCAATTATCATTTATATTTCCCCTTCTTGCATATCCTGCTCCGTTCACAATATTTTGATCAATAGTTAATCCATTTCGCACATAAAATTGAGGAAAAGCATTATCTAAATTAATAACTCCTTGATTTTCAGCTAAAGAAATTAAGGCATCTTGAAGTAAAATTAAAGCATCAATAATGCTAGTTGGATCTCCATTTACAGGACCGATATTTAAAATATAAGTTTCTCTAATTGGTCTTATGGATATATAAATTAGATTGATATCAAAATCACGATCGATTAAATAATTTCGAAGATAAGCTACTATTTCTTCATTCATTGATTATTTCTGCAGATTGATTGAAGATGTCATCGATGATAGTAGTTGTATTTGCAGGCTTGAAAATTGTTGGATCTCTCGGCTTATAAAAGAGACCGTCGAGTGGAATGCGTTGAGTTTGATAAATTGAATGTAGTTCAGGAAAAAGTGCTTCAAGATTCACCAGAAATCTATGGAGATAGAAAAAAAATCTGTTGGAGCAAATTTTGATATTTGGCAAAAATATAAAGAATTTTTAAAAAATAGAACAAGTGAAAATTTTTTTCAACCTGAAACTAAAACTAATTATACTTATGTATTATGGTATTATTATTCTCGTCTTGCGAAATTTGTGAACAGTAATCCAAGTCCAGAAAGTGTAGATCGATTTAATCATGTTTTTCCTTCATTGTTGGCTTCTATTAGTGATTTAAAAGTACATAGAATATTTGGAAATGACATTATTTCTCAGGCAGAAGAAGAGATTCCTCAAGAAGCAAAAAATAGAAATGAAAAAGAGAAACAAGAAGAAAAGAAAAATGAATACGAAAAAGATACTCGCACAATGCTTACAGGATTACAACCTGGAGATTCAAGAAAATATGTAGAAGGAGAGAAAATGAAATTAAGTAAAAAATACTTGACCAGTGGGTTAATTCCAGGAAATTTGGTTAAAAATTTTTTAAATACAAAATGGATTAATGATAAAGATACCAAAGAACAATCAACTCAAGCCTCAATAAGAAAAAAAATGAAGACAACGGGAACAGATATGGCGGATTTTATAAAAGATAGAACAAGTAATATTTTATCGAAGTTCTCCGAATATAGTCCTGCAAGTGCAAGTCTTTCAAAAAAAATTGGTTCTTCTTCTGATGTCGATTCATCAAGTGAAAAAAGTAAACGTGGAAGTACTTCAGGAGAACAAATTCGAAAAATTACAGATCGACATATAAATGCATTAGACAATTATTATTCCGAACAAGCTAAAAAAACTTTTAAAGAAAATGCTTTATTGCAAACTTATGCTCCTAGTTTAGAGACTATCAAAAAAGAGGTAATTGGAGCCACCCCTAAAGTAATTAAGGGAACAAGAAGTCGAAGAAGGCAAAAAAAAGAAGAGGGAGAATTACTAAATAAAGATGAAGTAACGCACGAAGTTCCAAAAGATATTTCAGAAATTGCTGATAAAGAAGGAGAGGGCATAGAAAAAGAAGATTCTGAAAATTATTTAACACCCGAAGAGGCTATAAATTTTGGATTTCATTATTTACAGCATTTAAAACATGATCATTTGCCAATTTATCATGAAGCAAATGAAGCTTTTCATAGTAGTATTCGAAAAGGAGGGGCTATTGGAAATTTATCAGCCTCAGTGATGCACCCTTTACTTCAATATCCTTTGGAATATATTCGAAATATTTTACAAGAGCAAAAACCTAATTATATGTATACAGACGACCAATATTTTAATGGAGCCCCAACACAACGAAAAATTTATGGTCATCATATGCTCTTTAGAGAACCATCTTTTATTAATAAAAGACAAGATGAAAAACCTAGCTATATGTATACAGATGATCAATATTTTAATGGAGCTCCAACACAGCGTAAAATTTACGGACATTATATGCTTAATAAAGATCCTCTTTCTTATATACCAAATAACCCAGAGTCATCTTTTAGAGCTCCTCGAAAGAGAAAAGCAACTGTTGTTCCTCCAATAGATTCTTATCCTCCACCTCAAGATTTACCATCTGTAAGTTATGGAATTGATCAACCCTTTAAAAATCCTCCTATTCCAGTAAATCCTACAGAGGTAATTAGATCTGCTATTCCATCGGATGCACAAGATCCAAATGTTTCATTATTGAAACTTCCTGTTAACCATTTACAAACTATTATGGGTATGGCTGATCGTTTTGGTTTATTACCAGGCTATTTAACAAAACTTTTACAATCTGGTGCTTTAACAGCGGCAAATAATTTTTTACCTCAAATTGGTTATGATCACTCTAAAGGAACTATGATTTTACCTAATGTAGGAAATTTAGGAGAAAATTTATCTGGTTTCATAAATGAAGCAAGTAATCGTATTTCATCAAACGAGTTCATAAAAGCAAATATTCCTTCACCTGCTAGAAATTTATTTTCAAAAGCATTAGAAATGATACCAGGAAATTGGCTTCCTGTTTTATTAAATGCTCTTACAGCAGGCGCGGGAGCATATTATTTTGGAGCGCCATTATTTAATTTTGGTAGACAATTATTATCATCGCGAGGTAATGGACCGCCAAATATTCCTGCTGGTATTTCGAGAGGTTTAACAAGATTCGCGTTACCTCCTATTAATGAACATATGACAAATCCGTTTAGTGCTCTTACAAATGAAGAGCTTTTTGCGAGAAGACGTATACAAGAAATAGCTTTAAGAAATCCTTTATTAAGTAATCAAATTAAAAGAGAATATCCTGGGTTAATTGAAGCAGAAAGTCCAAATGTCCCTCAACGATTATTATTACCTCAGAAACCACTCACTCCAATGCAAATATCAATAAAAAATATGCTTTTAGAAAGAAATTATAGACCATTTGATAATAATATAGATACACCTTATGTAACTAGTAGTTCAGGTAGAACTATTGATATACCATATTTAATTGGAGTATTAGATGGAAGTAAAAGAGGACCTATCGCTCAACAATATCTAGAGGAATTTAAACCTATTTTAAAAGATTTTTCAAGAACACAATGGAAAAAGATTCCCGAGTTAAAAACTTTGGATATTCCACAAAAATACTTTTCTGATGGAGGATTAATAAAAGGTATATTAACAGGAGATAATCGCGAATTAGGAGAAACCCCACCAGTTGAATCAGCAGAAAAATTTGCTGGTGATATAATTCCTGGTGATGGTATTTCTCATGCTCCTATTGAAAGTCATCCGATTCATCCTTTTCAGAGAGATTTAAATGATATTGTTCATGAGATGCCAATCGGAACATATATAAAGGGTCGCAAATCAATAAATTATCAGTATGATAGGTCACCTCATATATTTAATGAAAGGATTTTTACTTTTCACCCAAGAAGTGACGATTTTGTTGTTCGATTTCATAGACCACATATAATAGGAAAAAATGTCAGGTCTAAAGAGGTCGGCTTTTAGCGGAAAATTTGTTAAACCAGAAGGGGCAAAAAAATCAAAACTTTATGAGTACGATATTTCTTTAGTTAACGATCCGCAAGATTATCGCTATACACCAACAAATTTCACTGTGGAAACACAAATTAGTAATAATAGTATTATTAGGCAAGTAACTTCAAGAAAAGGAAAAAGAACTTTTGATCCGCAATTAAATACAGATGCTACTTTGACAATCGAAATAAAAGATTTTCAAAATTCAACAAATTTAGGAACAAAACAATTAGCGGCGACATGTAGCTCTGATGGATTTGATGCAAGATTATTTCAAACTACTAAAGAAGCTTATTTGCCTATTATGATGACTACAGTGACTGATAAAAGTGAACAAGGAAGATTGTTTTTGGTTTTAGTGCCTTATAGTTATTTTGATTATATGCTTTTTGGTGAAGATTTTACTGCAACAGGCAAAGATGCTTTTCCAACACAAAGACTGGATACTTTATCTATTCTTCCTGTTAAAATTCAAAGAGAAGTTGCACTTCCAAGTTTTTTAGGTAAATCTTTTGCGGAACTTTTCCTCACTAAATATCGTACCTATTGGAATGGTCATAATACTGAAGCAAGTGAATTAGTTTTGCCAGAGACTGTTTGGATTCCAGGTGTTTCATTAACAGATGAAGCTTGGAGTTATTATAGAAGAATGATTCAAGATAATAAATGGGGCTTTAGAGATACTACAGGAGGAACTCCAACATTTGAAAAACATATGCATGAAAGAGTTTCTCGCTTACGGCTTATGGGTATTTTGAGTGGAAATAAACCTATTATTGAAATAGGGAGTAAAATTGGAGCTGATATAGAAAATTTAGGTCTTACTTTAGAAGAAATGATTTATTTGGCCAGTTCTCTTACAAATGGAAGATACATTAATACATACAATGAACCCCCTAATCGTGATGATAATTTCAGCTTTGATGAAGGTATTCTTCAAGTTGATTTAACCGTAGATAAAGGCACTGTACAGCCGTCTTTGATTTTTCCAGCTTTTTGGCTTCCTGGCAATTATCAATCCACAAATGCCTTAGTTACAGGAAGATTGTTTGATTCTCTTCCTAGTAGAAGACTTCGTTTATTTTGGAATTTATACAAAATGCCTCCTTCAAACGAATATTGGGCTACTCCAATTTTTGGCAATAATAAATATGATCAAGTGGAACATAATTATTATCCACCATTTATTACGCAAGTAGTTCAAAATGACACTTTTATTGTACCTGACAATAGGCCTTATCTAGATTTTGATCCAAGAAATTTAGCAGTTTGGAAAACAGGTCTTCCTGAACCTGCTAAATTAGTTGTAAACACACAATATCAAGATCTTAGATTTCCACTTTTTTGGGATAGTTTTTTTAGAGCTTGGCTCGCAATAAAGATTTTTCGTTCGAATCCTTTAACCCCAGCTGAATCGAGCGATTATTTTGTTTGGGCTTCAAAAGTAGCATTTCAAAGAATTGAAATTTTTACAAAAGTAAGAAGACTTTTGGACCATGCTATTATTGGAACAGCAGATTCTTCAAAGCCTTGTGATTCAGAATCCTTACCTGAGATAATAAATGCAATTGCAATGGATTTATTTAATAGCATTTATATAACAATATCGGGAGCTTCAACATCGCAATTAAATGATCAACCAAATTCTTTTACTGAAACTTTTTATGGTAAACTCTGTACAAAAGGTCGATTAGTTTTTTATCCAAAAAATTCAAAAGCTGTGATCAATAGAATATCGGGAGATACAAGTAATCTTACTTTTCAAGTTTATATTCAAGATGAAAGAGGATTGGAACCTCCTTTTGATTTATCAAGTTATTCTACTTTACAAATACATTTATGTTGTTATGGAGAAAGCTTTGCAACAGGTAATTACCTTAGTTTATTTTCTTCTGTAGCTATATGTTCTGTTCTGTCGTTGAAGGCTCCATGCCAATAATGAGCTGCATTTAAATCATCAGCTTCAAAGTTATTTGAAGCTTTTGTTGAATTGTCGAAGAATTGATTTAATCTCGATCCTTTTTTTATATTGGCTGCTGTAATTCCATCTGTGTTTAGCACGATCATTTTTGCTGGTCCACTTACAGTTGTTTGAAATTTATGTAATACTCTATCTTTAGCTAAAACAAGAGTATTAGATCTCGACCCAAAACCATTGTCAGAAAATGAATATTGAGCTTTTTCAGAAAGAACTGCCCAATTTTGACTAGCATAATTTTTTTTTATTGCACTAGCATAAGTTGCTGTTGGAACATAAAATGGTACCAAAGGCAGCATAGTTTTAACTAATTCAACATCTGGATGACACATAATTTTTGTTTTTGCAAGAAAACCTAATGGTTGCATTGAATAGCCACATGTTCGACAGCGATTGACTATTATATTTCCATTTATCTGAATTGCTGTAAAAGCAATTGCGCAACAAGGGCAAACAAAACAAAGCTCAATATTTTGTTCAACTGAACTATAAGCTTTTATATATGTAAAGCCAATAGTTTTTCCTCCGCTCACCTGAAAAATTGTCGGTGGACACTTAGACTGCATTTTAAATAATGAACCTATATTATAAAAAGGTTACTTATTTATAGCCGTTAATCTTATCATGTGATATTAAGTGTGTTGTTTATTTGCACACAATGACTAATAGTCACACGACTTTTTTTTACTATATATAGTGGCTACTAATGCACAATGACTTCAACTGTTCGTCGACCAATTATCATGGAACAAAATATGGAAACAACAGCAAATTCTGAACAAGAGGGAGAGGAACATATCGAAGAAGATGCAGAGGATGATGATGAACCTAAAGGTAGATATAATTAAAATTTCACATAATTAATAATATTAGGACGTTAAATAAAAATTAATGTGTTATTATTATTACTATGTATTTAATTTTTAGGTCTTAAAAGAAAAACACATAGTACTGAGACACTTCCTACTAAAAAACAGAAAGCAGCAGCCATTAAACCACCAGAAGCAGCAAAAGTAAGCAATATTGTTATTGGAATTTCTCAAAATCACGTCATCAGCCTTATTTTATTACATACATTACATTCGCTCGATCGCTTCAATGACACTTTCAAAAGAACTTTATTGGCAATTGTAGTTCTTCCTACTGATGCCCTTAGAATTAAAGCTATCGAATGTGATATTCTAAGATTAACTGATACAAACAGAAATTTATTAAAGACTGTTGCATTAAATAAACTATGTCAATTATTAACTGGCGATTATGGAAGTTCTGGTGGATTCAGTGATAGTGAAATAATTACAGCGAAATCTCATCATAGTGCTTTAAAATCAAACTTTCGATATTTACAAAAAAAACATGATCAAATTCAACATTTTTTAAAAAAATTTTCTTCTCGTAAAGTGTTAGAAAATGTTGAAATAACTAAAGAAATGTGTATAGGTGCTAAAGTAACAATCGCTAGAGAAGCTTTTAAAGAATTTTATTATAATATTTTTTTTAGCAAATATTTTTTATCTCCCTCTATTTTACAAATTTACTTAGATCGTAATCTTTCACCACGATCGACGGAAGAAGTCGATAGAGAACTTACGCTTCTTTGTGCTTATGTATTAGCAACAGAAGAAAAAGTTAAACATCATAATTACAATAAATTTACATTGAAAGCTATTAAATTTTTAATCTGTAAAAATATCTTTGATATTGATTCGGATTCATATCCATTCGAAATGTGCTTTGGAAGTAGGGCAAATGTGCCAAATAGTACTTTAGAAGATAGTCAACGTATTTTCAACTATCTAAATAGAATGGAAATAAGATGAGATTATTTTTCAGGAACGAGACATATTCGAGTTCGCAATCGCTGGACAAGCAATCATAGAAATTATTACTACAGATTGCTATGTCATTAAAACTATTGAAAAAACTTCTAAAAAAATGCTTTTGGCATTAGGTCATATTGACCTATTAAATTATAAAGACGGATTGCTACAGTACTTAAAAGTACGTTCATGATTCCTCAGACCATCAAGACCCTACAGGATAATGGAGAACGAGTGGTGGAGTCTATCAAAAGTGAAGTGAATAATTGTGATCATTTTTTTGATTTGCTACGATTTACCTGGTTAAACCAAGAAACAGCGAAAAAAATTACAGAATCCTTGGCCAGTACAGATAAGATCAGCTATCAAGAAGTTAACATTAAGGCTTTGTCTCGTTATAAAGCAGATATCAACGATTGTGCGACTATTACTGATTT
>JACCDZ011557092.1_pt1 | contig 22683 bp, 20 predicted proteins | sample 7449551 | NCBI WGS metagenome assembly JACCDZ01 (sample SAMN15323452, study PRJNA562643) | freshwater metagenome | isolation source: river surface water | place: USA:Blue River Watershed | collected 2017-08-18 | reverse complement strand
TTTTCGGACTTCTGGTCACCCTGCCCCTACTGGCGTCAGCGCAGAAAACGCCCGCCAAGCCAATGGATTTTGGCCAACAGGAATTTTTATCCCAGTGCGCCTCTTGCCATGGGCGCGATGGCAAAGGCAATGGCCCGATGGCCAACTTGTTGCGCAAGCCACCGCCCGACCTCACCAACTTGAGCCGCGGCAATGCCGGCATCTTTCCCATGGCGCGGGTGTACGACAGCATCATGGGTGACAACGTGCAAGCGCACGGCAGCCGGGACATGCCGGTCTGGGGGCAGACTTACCGCATCAAGGCGGCCGAATACTACGTGGACACCTTCTACGACCCGGATGCTTATGTCCGTGTGCGGGTGCTGGCGTTGTTGGAGTACATCAACCGGTTGCAGGGGGTGGGGAAGCCTTGATGGCTGAGCAAGCAGTGCGAAAAGACACGCGACCAATAAACGGCATGCACAAATGAAAAACGCCCCGAAAGGGGCGTTTTTACTAAGGACTTGGCGGAGTGGACGGGGCTCTACGCCAAACTAAAAACATCGTTGATTTCATTGGACTTTTTGCAGTTCACTCTACAAAAAATCTGCTACCAGTATTGCTACCGTGCCCAACCGGGTCGCAGAAACGAATTTCGAATATACGCGATCCTCTATATGTGTGGTCGTTCTTTTAATATTAAATTTCAGACGATCTCCAGCCATTTGGCAATAAACATAAAGATCATCATCGACAAGGTCACTAAATGAAAATCTGCGCAAAGCTAAGTTTGTCTGGATAGTCCACTGACTTATGTTTTCAAGGGGTATACATTACGTTAACCAGCATAGGAGCAGCCTTGAGGACCATCGGCAACCAAGTACTCGACATGAATGAGCCGCTTTGGCGGTACTTCAAAACAGAAAAGTTTTTGGAACTACTGCAGTCCAACCATCTTTACTTCGCATCAGCGCGGCAATTTCAGGATCCGTTTGAGGGCGCAGTGGCCGTGCTTCCGCCAGGATTCCCTGTCGACCCTCGATATGCGGAGCTTGGACTCGGCGAGAAAGCGTTTGAAGAACTCCGGCGTCTTACCAAAGTTAGTTGCTGGCACCGTGCGAACTATGAAAGCGATGCCATGTGGCAACTCTACGCCGGTTCGTGGAAGGGCGTTGCCGTGCGCACGAATGCTGAACGAATTCGTGCCGCCGCCAAGCCATTTCGCCTAAAGCAAGAGTATGGACATGAGGAGTTGTGGGCAGGAAACGTAAACTACGTAGATCTAATGACTGAGCGGCTTCGCGTAAACATGCTGGAACGCTTTTGGTACAAGCACATGGCCTTTGCGTGGGAACGGGAGTTTCGGTTGGCTGTATCGGTTCGCATGGCCGAGGAGTTTGGTGTTCAAGTACCTGAGCACGGAGTCAAAGTGGAATTCGAGGTTCCGCAACTCATCGAATACATCTATCTAGGTCCGTCCCTTCCCGAGGCTGACGCCGCGGCCATCCGGCGCGCCGCGAAGGCGCATGGTCTCGAAGACCGAATTAGAGTTTCAAGCTTGCTTGGAACACCAAGGTACACATAGTGCTGGCTGACCCTTCAGTCAGCCTGAAGTACGTACACTACTTAGCTTCGCCGGTTGGCCGCTGCCGGTTACTTCAAACATTAGCCATCGCGGATTCAAAAGTCTAGCCACTACAACCTCCCCTTCCCGCCTATGTTTAAATCATCGTATAGATATCTCTGGCCTTGGTACCTGAAAGTTGCTGCCATTGCAGCCGTAATCCTTTGCATTCCGCCGGTGGTCTTTTATGTCGCGGCGTTTTTTGGGCTTGCTTTGCCAGTGGATTTAGGTAGTAAAGGGCAACAAGGAGATTTCTTTGGTGGGCATGTTGCTGCCGTCACGAGTTCACTGACGCTTATTGTGGTGCTCATAAACGCACATTTACAGCAAAATTCTGATCGAACTTTTCGACTACGGGAACACTTTCTTGCCGGTCTCGCGGTAATCGGACAATACGATGTGGCTAAGCCTGGATGCGAACAAGCATTGCGGCTTCTTGACTACTACGCTTCACTTGCCCTTGAACTCAATGACAAAGAGCTTCTCCTTCTTCTCAATACCGTCATGACCAAAGAAATTGGTGCTCGCCTCGAAGAGCTTGACGGCCCAAAGAAGCCAGATATCTACGTCAGTGCGCGCGCTGCAAAGCAGAGAATTGGGGAGCTTTTGCGTGACTATCACCTCGTTCGCAAAGGGAAGAAGCGCGATGGCTAACCCGGCGCTCAACTTGGCTTCTTTTGGTCGCGAAAGCTGCGCAATAAAGCCGCGCAACGCCAGTTAGCTCAACGTTGACGGCAGCATTCAGCCTGTACTCTGGAATTCGCATCTATGTAAATCGCCCCGGGGCGATTCACCGCGAGTTACCAATATGGGTCTGAGCGACCAGTGCGATCTTGCTCATTTGAACGATGCTAGGACGAACCTATTATTGGAGAAAGCCCGAATGAAGTTGAGTGACCTATACAACAAGCAACCTGCGGCCAAAACCGTGCGAACCCGTTTTCGTGCATACAAACTTGGAAAAGCTGGCTCACTCTGCTCCTACTTTGCGGGCAACTACTTCACCCTCATAGAGGCGACGGACTCAGAAATCAGCCGCCCGCGCCTGCTGGAAGAACTGGAAGTCTGCGGTAAGGACCATATTGACACGCTGCACATCACAAGTTGGGACCAAGACCACTGTGAAGCAGTTGCACTGGAATGGATTCTTGGCACGCTGAAGCCGACCAGAATTCAAACACCAGGTTATGTACATGACTCGCAAAGCGCTAAGACTTGCCAGAATCTGATTGCCCAATACAAACTCAAACAGCAGCAGATTGGCAAGACCGCAAAAGTGATTGCCATCACTCCGCAATACATCTCGAGTCTCGGCAAAGCCGAGGCACTGGGCTACCAAGACGTCCTATACCACCCAAAGACGATATACGCCAAATCGAACAATAATTCCACAGTCAACTTTTTCCGTTCCGGCTGTTTCAATGTTCTCAGCACTGGAGATATTGAGCACCATAACATTGGTACCTACCTCAGAAGGTGCAAAACTTTAAAGCGTGAGATAGACGTTCTGCTGTTGCCTCACCACGGTGGCCCAGTTGACCTCATGACCAAGAAATTTCTGGAGGAACTGCGCCCAAGTTTGGCCGTATGCACCTCCAACATCGCAAACCAGCACGAACACCCACATCCTTCAATTCGCGAGATGCTTGGCGAACTCAGCATACCGCTAATGACCACTAAACGCGGAGACGTTCTCATTGAATCGATAGGCACCCACATAAGCCGATACCAAGCATCCGACTTACTGTCAGATGGTGAAACGAGTCAGGAAGACCTCGTCTTTGCCGCTCGAAAATTTAAGGTCATGTCGATGAATGGCGATACCATTCGAGACCGTCTGGGCCATCGCAACACCGGTCCGCGCAGCGCAATCCGCCGTTAGGTAAATATCGAAAACACATTAGATATTAGTGCTCACTCCGGTCGAAGGAGACGGTCCAGTCCAAGGGCTAGAACATGAGCCAAATATTGAATTTGTCAATCCAACTCGCTGCAGAGAGGTGGCTGGCATAGACTCTCATCGCGGAAGATGCAGCAGATCTGAATGCTATGTTGGAGGATACGTTTTGACTACAGGAAATTCTCAACCACTTGCCATCGCATTGTCGGGCGGCGGTATTCGGGCGATGGCATTTCACTTGGGTGTGTTGAAGTGCCTTGCGGAGCGTGGATTATTGGAGCGCATTTCGAAACTGTCGTCTGTTTCTGGTGGAAGCTTGCTGGTTGGATTGATTCTTCATCAACACGGTATGCGATGGCCTTCATCAAATGAGTTTCTTGACGACACCTACCCAAGCATGCGAGAACGACTGTGCACTGACAACCTCTTGATCGGCGCACTCAAGACTCTGATCAACCCTTGCAATTGGCGGTTCCTGGTTTCGCGCGCCAACTTGTTGGCCAAAGCAATTGAGTCGGTCTGGGGCATCTCAGATAAGGTATCTGACTTGCCCAGTTTCCCCGAGGTATCGCTAAATGGTACGACGGCTGAAAACGGCAAGCGTTTTCGCTTCAAGAATGACTCGATGGGCGACTACACACTTGGCTACGCTAAGCCCGAGGGGTTTCGATTGGCCGATGCGATGGCTATGTCCGCCGCAGTGCCTGGTGTGTTTGGTCCTTTGGCGATCGATGCATCCTCCTTCAAATGGGAGCGACGCACATCGTACGGCGCGTCAATGGAAACCTTGCAACCAGTACCTGCAAACTTCTCTAAGCTTCATCTGTACGACGGAGGTGTGTACGACAATCTCGGTCTCGAACCGCTATTTGACTGTGCTACGCAAGAACCTAAGGAAGGCCTAAAAGATTGTTTCATCTTGGTGAGCGATGCCGGTGCAGTCTTAACAAATGGTTTCGACTTGGCACCGTTTAGCCTTATGCGGTTCAAGCGCATGTCTGATATTCAAGGTGATCAGATTCGCTCGCTTAGGGTCCGACCTTTCTGGAAATTCATTAAGCGCGACCCGAGTCATGGGGCCTACCTATACATAGCAGAGCCAGATGTCCCAACAGATAAGACATCAAGTCACGCTGTGTACTTCAGAACGACGTTGCTGCCGCTGACGGAGCACGACTTTGATGCCATTTCAGGCCGCGGATACCTAGTTGCCACCAGCAATGCACAGCTCAACGCGTACCGCTAGTCAGATATTTTCTGTGCGTTTTTGACCGACAGGTAGTCAAGGATCACCCAGTTAGTTAAACAGGTTTTGCAGCAAACTTAATGGTGCAGTGCATTGATCTGTGCTTCAAGTGCTTCGATTGAATTCAATACGTTCGAGAAATCTGGCACATCACCGAAAATCATTCCTACCATCGCTTGGTAGTCGCGTTTGAGTTCATCAAGCATCCCCGCCGTTGGCATGATCGTAAATGAGCCTTGCAGCGCGCTTTGCAAATCGTAATCTGGGCGATTGAAAAACATCAAAGCATGACGAACGCAATCGTGGCCCAAGGGTGGATTTTGCAAGGCGCTTTTCCCTTCTGCTGAGTCGAACAGTCTGTAGAGGTCATAGTAATGTCGTGAGACACGGTTTCCCTGTTGGCGAACTTCACCGCGGTTGTCATGCCATTTGCGAAGGCCATGAAGAATAACGACTTTGTCCCAAAAAGTGCGTTCGGCATCGATCGTGACAACGTTGGCGACAACCAAATTAGTATCCGGCAAATCATCGGACAAGTAAGGTTTGATCGTCACATCTTTGTGCGGATCTAGAGCTGACTTTGCACCAGCCTCAATCTTGACTGTTGGCTTGATGTAACTATTGGACTCTGCATTCACAGCCGGATAGTGAACAAGCAAGGTTTGCTGGTCAGGATCATCTGGGTCGTTGACGACAATAGGTTCTGTGATGGAAATTCCGGCTTCTTCGAAAACTTCCTGAACCTGTCTATTAAGGCGACTTAGCAGTGGTCCTTGGATATAGCTTTGGCAAGCCGCTTTGACTTCGTCAAGAAGTTGTCGCTGCTTTTTTCCTGATAGCCCTTCCAACTTTTCGACTTCAATGTGTTGCCCGATGTCTTCTCGGAAGACCGTGATGTCTATGTCCTCAGAAAATCTGGAGATCAAGCCATAGGCTTTGGACAATGAGGTTCCGCCCTTGAACAGGAGCCGAGGTTCTGCGGCTTGGCGACCGTTGAACAGCAGATCCAGAGTCCAAGTGACCCAAAAGTCTTTTTCAACGTTCTGTATGGGCGTGCCAAGCCGAATGGCTGTCGTTAGAAAAAGATCTTCTCGATCTTGTTTCGAGGCGCTGATGATTTTCAGAAAATCGGAATTCATGTGATCACTCCACCTGAGTCGTGTTTCGATTGAGTTAGCAGCTCTTTGACCCACTGCTGCATCCAAACCGGTACGGTGTACAGGCCAGCAAGCAAATCATCTTTAATTGCATTGGACTGTGGGTCCTGGAGCAGTCGAGAGAGTTTGGCTTGAATGATGTTTTGGTCTATGGAGCTTGTTCTAATTGCATCTCTGAGCCAGTAGAGGGCCTGAACGATCTTCATAGCTGGGCGGCCTGCCCAATAAAGCTTGCTGGGGGCAGTAACTTTGAATTGAACTGTCATGTTGTCTAGCTTGATTGACCGCAGACGACCGTCGGTGTGCACGATGACCTGCCCAGGCACCGCATTGGTTAGCCCAAGATCATTTGCCGCAGTCATCCCATCAATTAACAAGCGTACCTGATCTCTTCTTCCGACAGCATCAATGACGCTTCGATAGTCTGGGGAAGTGGCACGACGCGTTAGAGCGTTGATTCTTGGCTTGTCATAAAGGCCACGATCAACACGCCGAAGAGTGTCGCTCCCTACGAGTCTTTGCAGAGCTTTGTCCACTGCGTCACGTTTGCCTAGGTCGAGGAAGTCCCCCGGCGTCCACACCTTGGTAGCCGGTGCATGTGTGATTCGATCCATCACCTGCGAGTTAAGTGGGTTCGTTGAGTTGAACATAGCCGCCTTTCGTCCGAAAAGTATATACACATTTCGGACAAAGTGCAATGACATGACAGCACAAAGCCTCATGAGAAATTAGCACGGCCCATGCAAATTTCCTGTTGAGGCTATGACGGATGGTTAGCTATTGCTCGGAGATACCGAGAGGAAGCTTTCCAGCTCAGCTTTATTTTTAAGCACAATTTGCTGCGCTTCAGGAGACTGCGAGAGAGGACCATTCAAACCCAGTCGCTTTAGCGTGTAGGACAACAGCGCCTGTCGGCAGGTCAATTTGCCTTCGCCATCTGTCATGCCATAGTCCAACTCGATAGCACGACGCTTGCCAGCTGTTAGGTCAGGGTGCGGCGCTAGGACGAGTGTGAGCATCGTTTGCCACTCGATGTCCTCGCTGACAACGGCGCCGACCTCCTCCAAGCTCGCTACCTCAACGATTCGACCTAAGACGAAATCCAAAAATCTGGAACGGGAATGGCAAAACGCTCTCACATGCCAACGAAACCCGTCATATGCCATTGCATGTGGAGAGATAACCCGAGCAGCAGGCTCTAGCCGCGACATGGATTGATAAACGACATTAAGCCCCTTTTCTTCACGAATGGCTTTCAGAAGAGCAGCCAATGTCTCAGCCTGAACTTCACGACCTGGTTGAGGAACACTGTCCACAGACGGGCGCCATCCGATATAGCTCGCTTCAGGCTCAATGACACCTGTAGTCGAAGCTAACAAGTCGTTCAGATACCTTTGCGGCTGATTTTCATTACTTAGCGGCCGAAAAGCTTCAGTTGCTAGGTACACCCGCGAGCTTCGGTCATACGAGAGGTTCTGGGGAGCTAGTTCGATGTAACGGGCTATGTCCAAGGAAGCCTGTGGCACAGAGATGCCGAAATAGTCTGTCAGGTCACTCCGATTGATGCGCCCATCCCAACGAAGACGGAAGTCTATGAACGCCAGTCGACGGTCTTGTCCCCACCTGGCATTTACTTTGGTTGGCGCTGTCTCTGTTTCGTCTTCAGTCTTTTCACTCATGTCCGCGATAGTACCATAAGGATAAATTTTATATTAGTATATAATTTATGCGTATAATTTATATACGTACTACTCAATTCCAGTTTCCACAAAGGCCACACACCTCTGGAACTTGAAAAGAACAGGCGATTGAGATGCGGTACCTCCTCCGGGTAGTGACGGCACATTCTGGGAACTAACTGAAAGCGCAACATGACACATCGAATCATTTTTTATCCGGTTGGCAATGGTGATACCAGCCAAATCGTCCTTGAAAACGGCAAACGCATCCTGATGGACTTTCGTCACCAGAAAAAGACGGAAGACGGAAGCGGCCCGGAAGTCAACTTGAAGGCTCGTCTCAAGCAAGAGCTAAAGGACGCGAAGCGCGAGTCCTTTGATGTCGTGGCTTTTACTCACGGCGACGCGGACCACATCGAAAACAGCACAGAATTTTTCGAACTTCGGCACGCTACAAAGTACCAAGGCGAGGGTCGCATAAAAATTGACACCTTGTGGGTCCCCGCCGCCATGGTTCTGGAAACTGCAACGAATGACCAGCAGTCCTCCGAATTCGTAATCTGGCGTCAAGAGGCCCGTCACCGACTTAAGGAAGGAAAAGGCATTCGCATTTTCTCCAAGCCGGAAAAGTTGAAAACCTGGTTTGAAGAAAACGGGCTGACGCTGGAGTCCCGGCGCCACCTCATTACGGACGCAGGACAGCTAGTCCCGGAATTTGACATCAATACAGATGGCGTTGAATTCTTTTGCCACTCACCGTTCATCAAACACGTAGACGATGGCGACGACCTGCGGAACGCCGCGTCACTCATTTTCAACATCCGATTCCGCAAGGACGGCGCCGACTACGACTACCTAGCAGTCGGTGACTCTGAATGGTCGGTGCTTGAGGACATCGTCACTACAACCAAAAATCACGGCAATATGAACCGGCTTGGATGGGACCTGTACAACATTCCCCATCACTGCAGCTACCTAGCGCTCAGCGATGACAAGGGTGAGTTCGAGACCGTTCCCAAACCACTTGTCGCCGAAATACTCCAGGCTGGAAAGGAAGGTGCCTACATCGTGAGTTCCAGCTTTCCAATTTTGGACACCAAGGAAGGGCGTGAGCAAACCCAACCACCGCACATCCAAGCAAAGAAGTGCTACGAGACATACAGGAAAAAAACTGGGGGAGCAAAGTTCTTGGTGACGATGGAGGAACCCAACGGCAACAAACCCGAACCTCTGGAATTCAAAGTTGACACTCTGGGCCTGTCTCTGGTACGTGCCGCCACCTCCGCCGCGGCCATCATTACATCGAAACCAGCACCAAGGGCAGGCTGAGTGGAAGTCAAATATGCCTCTGTTGGTCAAGTGCTACCTGGACTTGACCCTGCCCTCCTCGAACACGAGGAAAGCAAGCGCCTCTTGGCTGCCTGCCAACGGTCGTCTGCGTTTGAAGTTGTGGAATTACGGCGCTTGGAAATCTGCACGGATGGAGAAACGGCAACAAAAGTCGTTGATGGAATCGTTGTCGACTGCTGTGACGGAACGGTTCCATCACGCAATTCTGCAGGCATCAAGAACCGTGAACGCTTGATATTGCTCTACCCACTGAGGAAAGATCTACCGCACGAAGTTCGGGCACTTCGATGTGATTTTCCAGAGACGCTCCATCAAAACCAAGTTCAACGTGGTGACGCGGCCTCACTGTGCCTCTACTTTGAATCTTGGAGTTCAGTAGAACGCACATGGACCCCTGCAAATCACCTGCAGCGAATACTGTGGTGGTTGCGTGAAACAGCTCTCGGGACGCTGCATCGAAGCGACCAACCGCTGGAACGGATGTACTTAATTTCCCCTTACCAAATTGTTCTACCAGCAGACTTCCATGACCGTGCATCCAATCCATTGGAGGCGCTGCAATTGTCATGGGGCCATTCCAAAAGCAACGAAAAGGTAATGCGGGGGCATTTCACTCCCAAGGGGTCACAAAAGAAGAATTCCGATAGTCCCGGAATGGACTCTTTGGTAGTGCAGGTACCGCCCGCCTTAGCAAGTGGCATTGAGCGATACCCCGACACATTAGGTCAACTCCACGACCAACTGACAGCCCGTGGCTCCGAATTTGCTACCAAGCTGACCGATGCAGTGATGAAGTTGATACCTCAAGAAGTAGGTCTGCCCATTCGCAATCCACATGTGCAACACACACTTCTACTCCTACAAATTCCCGCGATACGAGAAAAGGCGTCCCCCCCAGAGAGAACCGATGCAATCTGTTTTCTAGTCAATAACGCATCTCTTGCGACACTTGGTATCGCGTGCGATGCCGCATTTGATGGCAAAGACGGTAAAGCCTACGCGAATAACTCCCACATACCTGGAACAACTGGCAAAGCCGAAAAACTCAATGAGCAATGGCGAGCCTTCACCATCGATCCGGTTGATGTCCGATTCGCCTTCAGTCCAAAGGATGCAAGGAGGGCCTCTGGCGTTCCAGACGATGGAGCCGAATTCGAGGGGGTTATCGCTGGTGTCGGTGCACTTGGAAGTTGCATGGCCGACTTGTGGAGCCGAGCCGGCTGGGGACACTGGACATACATCGACCACGACATATTTCACCCCCACAATATTGTTCGCCACACCGCCAAAGACCTGCATATTGGTTGGAAAAAAGTGGATGCTGTCGTGCACATGGCAGAGCTAAACTGGCCGTCGGGGTCCAAGCCCATTGGGATTTCTGAAAAGGTCACCAACATCGACAAGTCAGAGGTAAGGGATGCAATTGCAAAGGCCCGACTACTGGTCGATGCATCTACGACACTAGAGGTGCCGCGTGACCTATCTGATGGTGCCGACGGCCCACGAATGGTGTCCACCTTTTTTACACCTTCAGGGCGTGATTCCGTTCTCTTGCTAGAGGACTCCTCTCGGACGGTCCGCCTGCACGCTATCGAATCACAGTATTACAGGGCAGTACTGAATAGCGGCTGGGGCGAGGCCCACTTGAGGGGGCACTATGGGGCTTATTGGGTGGGAGGAGGATGTAGGGACCTGTCGGGGGTACTGTCATACGAGGTGGTGCAACTGCATGGCTCGACGCTCGCGCGACAAGTCAGGTTACTTTCAGCTAAACCTGAAGCCCAGATTCGGATATGGACGCTGGATGAGAACACCGGCGCACTGACTTGCGAACTTATAGCCGTGGCAAAGCCCAAGGAGACAACGCTATTTGAGTGGCGAATCATATGGGATGAAGGTCTCGAGGAGAAATTGCGTCGACTGCGAGAGGTGCTCCTTCCTAATGAAACCGGTGGCGTCATCCTTGGTTACGTAGATCAAAAGATGAAAGCCATCCACATCGTAGACGCACTACCTGCACCAGTGGATAGCGCAGAAAACACCGCAGATTTTGTTCGCGGTGCTGCGGGCGTCCAAGAAGCGGTCGAGTTGGCGGCTTCGAAGACCGCGAATATTGTTGGGTATCTTGGGGAATGGCACTCACACCCTCCACAAGTATCTGCAAAACCGAGTCTCACTGACGGTACTTTACTGGCATATCTCACGGAAATTCTGGTCATGGATGGAGTGCCAGCGTTAATGGTAATCGTTGGTGAAGGCGACATTTCGATATCACTTGGAGAAGGACGCACGGTATGAGCGAAGGTGTGAACCTTCTCCCCTCCCTTATAAGATTGGCACTCTCTGGTGAAGGCGTCTGAACAGCAGCCCCAAGCAGAAATTTGACCGCGCAATAGCCCCTGAAAAACACGGGTCAACCCTGCGAGAATGGAGGCTATTGACAACAACCATTTGGAACCCATTAGCGCCAAGTCGTGCTACACAGGTTAAAGGCCCATGAACGCAGTAGAAATTGAAGCCGCACTCTCGGACCTAGCCCTTGAAGAGTTTGACGCCGCCGAGTTTCCGTATCAGTTTCTGGCCGCCTTTGGCAACAAAGAGGTTGCACTCAAAAAACTTCGCACTGGCCACAGCAACACCTCGGACCTGACCGGTGGTGTACTGCTTCGCAACAACATCCACTTGGCCACCTGTGAATCAGGTGCCGTAGGTGCGACGCTCCAAGCACTCAGAGCCAGCGCTGCCACCACCAAGGCCAAAGCCAAGTTCATATTGAGCACAGACGGCCAGTCCCTAGAAGCCGAAGAACTCATCACCGGGGAAACCATCTCCACAGACTTTGTGGACTTCCCCAACCACTTCGGGTTCTTCCTGCCGCTTGCGGGTATCTCCACCATCAAGGAGATCAAGGACAACCCGATTGACATCAGGGCAACGGGGCGCCTGAACAAGCTCTATGTGGAGTTGCTTCGTGAAAACCCAGACTGGGCCAAGGACCAGCGCCGGGCTGACATGAACCACTTCATGGCGCGGCTCATTTTCTGTTTCTTTGCAGAAGACACCGGCATTTTCAACAGCACAGGACTTTTCAGCAAAACCGTTGAGCAGATGAGTGAGCGAGATGGCTCCAACACCCACGAGGTGCTGGAAACCGTCTTCAGGGCAATGAACATCAAAGCCAACGCGCGAGACAGTACTGAACCGCGGTTGCCCAGCTGGGCCAATGTCTTCCCCTATGTAAACGGTGGCCTGTTTTCTGGCAGCACAGAGGTGCCGAAGTTCACACGGATTGCGCGCACCTATCTCACACACGCCAGCAACCTGAACTGGAAAGAAATCAACCCCGACATCTTCGGCAGCATGATTCAAGCCGTTGCCGATGACGAAGAAAGGGGCGAGTTGGGGATGCACTACACCAGCGTCCCCAACATCTTGAAGGTCCTCAACCCTCTTTTCCTTGATGACTTGCGGACACAGCTGGAAAGCAATGGCGACAACAAGGTCAAGTTGCTCAACCTGCGGAAGCGTATGGCTCGCATACGGGTGTTTGACCCTGCTTGTGGCTCTGGCAACTTTCTCGTCATTGCCTACAAGCAAATGCGAGAGATTGAGGCTGAAATCAACCGCCGCCGAGGTGAAGAGCACCTGCGCAGTGAAATCCCCCTGACCAACTTCAGGGGCATTGAGTTGCGCGACTTTCCGGCTGAAATTGCACGACTGGCACTCATCATTGCCGAGTTTCAATGTGATGTTCTCTACCGTGGCCAGCAAGATGCGCTTGCGGAGTTCTTGCCCCTGAACACCGAAAACTGGATTGTGAGTGGCAACGCACTGCGCTTGGACTGGCTGAGCATTTGCCCACCAACTGGAACAGGTGTGAAGGTTGTCAGCGATGACCTTTTCAACACGCCACTGGACCAGAAGGAAATTGACTTTGAAAACGAAGGTGGCGAGACCTACATTTGCGGAAACCCCCCCTACCTTGGAAGTACTTGGCAGTCTGCCGAGCAAAAAGATGACCTTCGTGCCATCTTTGACCACCGCTGTAAAAGCTGGAAGTCATTGGACTATGTCGCCGGCTGGTTCATGAAATCGGCTGACTACGGCACAAAGACACCCTGCGTCTCGGCTTTCGTATCAACTAACTCCATTTGCCAAGGTCAACAAGTTCCTATCCTGTGGCCACTGATTTTCGGTAGTGGTCAGGAAATCGTTTTCGCTCACACTTCATTCAAATGGGCAAACCTTGCCAGCCACAACGCAGGAGTAACTGTTGCAGTTGTTGGACTAGCGAACCGCTCAACAAAAACCAAAAAGATCTACTCGGTTACTGATGAGGGCACTCTTGTGGTCAAAGAGGTAGGACAAATCAATGCCTACCTTGTGCCAGGAAAGAACGTTTTGGTTGAAAAGGCTGCACGTCGTTTAGATGGTCAATTTGAGATGACCAAGGGCAACCAACCCACTGATGGCGGGCACTTGTTACTTACGCGAGACGAACTCACATCCTTGAACCTGACGCAAACTCAACGAAATTTGTTCATAAGAAGAATTTATGGATCGGCAGAATTCATTCGCGGCGTAGAAAGGTACTGTCTATGGATAGCGGATCAGCACTTGCCTGTCGCGATGGGAATTGATGCGATCGCGCAGCGTATTCAGGGCGTACAACAGATGCGCCTTGCAAGCACCAAAGCAGCGACAGCAGAGACTGCAAACACTCCTCACAGATTTGGTGAAATTCGTCAATATGGCCATGAAATGGTGATTATTGTTCCGAGTCACAGCTCTGAAAATAGGCAGTATTTGCCGGTGGGATACGCGCCTCCCGGGACAATCATCAGTAACGCTGCCTTTGCTTTATACGACGCGCCCATTTGGAATATGGCGATCATCGCTTCAAGACTTCATCGGGTATGGATCGCTACAGTTTGCGGTCAACTTGAAACACGTCTACGCTACTCCAACACGATTGGGTGGAACACTTTCCCTATTCCATTCCTGACAGACGAAGACAAACGAGCATTGACGGCGTGTGCAGAAAACATATTGCTTGCTAGAGAGGCTCACTTTCCTGCATCCATATCCGACCTGTATGAGCCAGACAATATTCCAGAAAATCTGCGCATAGCACACGAGCGCAATGACGAGGTGATTGAGCGCATCTACATTGGTCGCCGCTTTAAGAACGATACCGAGCGACTGGAAAAGCTGTTTGAGATGTACACCAAGATGACTGCTGACACTGGCGTCAAGAAAAAAGGCAAGAAAGCATGAACGCACAGACTGGCAGTCCCTTGAACACCTACACGGTCCCTGCCGTGTCCATCAAGACAGCACACACCGGCGCTACCAACAAAGCCAATGCGCTGGGTATGCGCACGATGCAGGAGCGCGCCTATGCCAAGCGAGGTGAGCAATACCTGCTCATCAAGTCACCACCAGCATCGGGCAAATCACGGGCGCTGATGTTTGTGGCGCTGGACAAGCTCAACAACCAAGGCATCAAGCAAGCCATCATCGTGGTGCCTGAGCGCTCTATCGGGAGCAGTTTCGCTGACGAACCACTCACAAAGTTTGGCTTCTACTGGGACTGGCAAGTTGCCCCACAGTGGAACCTTTGCAACGCCCCCGGCGCTGACGAACCCAAGGTAGCCAAGTCAAAAGTGGAGTCGGTCAAGAATTTTCTCGCCTCTGATGACAAGGTTCTGGTCTGCACCCACGCGACCTTTCGGTTTGCGGTTGAAGAACTGGGCATCCAGTCGTTTGACGACAGGCTGATTGCCATTGACGAGTTTCATCATGTCTCCAGCAACCCCGACAGCATTTTGGGGACGCAACTCACCGCACTGATTGCGAGGGACAAGGTGCATGTGGTGGCCATGACTGGCTCCTATTTCAGGGGCGACAGTGAAGCCGTTTTGTCACCAGCTGACGAAGCCAAGTTTGAGACGGTGACATACACCTACTACGAGCAACTGAACGGCTACACATGGTTGAAGTCATTGGACATTGGCTACTTCTTCTACACCGGTCCATATGTTGAAGCCATCCACAAGGTGCTCAACCCTGCGCTCAAGACCATCGTTCACATTCCCAATGTGAATGCCCGTGAGAGCCTGAAAGACAAGCAACGGGAAGTTGACGAAATCCTTCACGGTCTGGGTGAGTGGAAAGGCGTGGAAACCGCAACTGGCTTTCACCTCGTTGAAACCACGGATGGCCGTGTTTTGAAAGTGGCTGACTTGGTGGATGACAGCGACCCTGCACAGCGCACCAAAGTGTTGACCGCATTGAAGGACCCCGCACAAAAAAACAACCGGGACCATGTGGACATCATCATCGCACTGGGTATGGCCAAGGAAGGCTTTGACTGGATATGGTGTGAACACGCCTTGACCGTGGGCTACCGGAGCAGCCTGACCGAAATTGTCCAAATCATTGGACGCGCCACCCGAGACGCACAAGGCAAGTCAACGGCCCGATTCACCAATCTGATTGCCGAACCTGCGGCCACCCAAGAACTGGTCACTGAAGCCGTCAACGACATGCTCAAAGCGATTTCAGCCAGTTTGCTGATGGAGCAGGTGCTGGCACCTCGCTACGAATTCACACCGAAAGACGCTGGTCCCAAAGATGGCTTTGACTATGGACCAGAGGGCTATCAAGTAGGCAAGACCAACTTGGGGGTGAACGAAGAAACAGGCCAGTACCATGTGGAAATCAATGGACTGGTCACGCCACAAAGCCCAGAAGCAAGCCGAATCTGCAAAGAGGACCTGAACGAGGTGGTGACCAACTTCTTGCAAGACAAGACCACCCTAGAGCAAGGACTGTTTGACAAGGAAAACATCGTTGCCCAAGACCTGACACAGGTGCGGATGGGCAAGATTGTGCGGGAGCGCTATCCCGATCTGAGCGAACAAGACCAAGAGGCCATCCGCCAACACGCAATTGCGGCGATGAACCTGACACAGCAGGCGAAGCTGGAACTGTCCAAAGACGCCACGGGAGATGAAGAAACTGCTCAAGCCAATACGGCCCTGCTGGACGGTGTGCGCAAGTTCGTCAATGTCCGTGACCTTGACATTGAACTGATTGACCAAATCAATCCGTTTGAAGCCGCGTACTCGGTGCTGGCGAAGTCTATGGACGAGAAGTTGTTGCGCCAAGTTCAAACAGCGATTGAGGCGAAGAAAGCCACCATCTCAGAAGAAGAGGCGCTTGACTTAGCCAAGCGTGCCTTGCAGTTCAAAACAGAACGAGGCCGATTACCCGATGTGGAGTCTGCCGACCCTTGGGAAAAGCGCATGGCACTGGGTGTAAAGGCACTGGCCAACTACCGCGCCGCCGCCAAAGCAAAGGAAAGCAATGGCTGACCTATCCGCAGACGAACTGCTTGACGCATTGGGTGTGGAGGTCACACCCGTCAAAACCTCATCGCTCACTCCATTTGAGGAACGGGTGATTGCTGGGTTTGAAGACATCCAGCGCTTTTTTGAAGAACACAAACGCTTGCCTCGCAATGCAGAAGGCCTTGACATCTTTGAACGGCTGTATGCCGTGAGGCTTGAGCAACTGCGCAAGTTGTCAGAGGCATTGGCCGTGCTCGCACCCCACGACACACACGGCTTGCTCAAAGCAAGTTCTGCTGCCACCAACATTGACAGCCTGAGCGAAGATGCGCTGCTGGCTGAGTTGGGTGTAGAAATTGAAGCCAATTCCAATGAGGACGACATCACCGTCTTACGCCATGTTCGCTCTACAGCTGAACGTCGCGAAGCCGAAGAGATTGCCAATAGGACACCGTGCAAGGACTTCAAGGACTTCAAACCTCTGTTTGAACAGGCGGAGCGAGAGTTGAAGTCAGGCGACCGCACTGCCTTGCGCTTTGGACGCGATGCCAGCATTCAGTTGCACGACTTCTTTATTCTTGAAGGCCAATTTGTGTATGTTGCCGAGGTTGGTGAAACCATCAAGATGGAGTCCGGACATAACGATGCCCGTTTGCGGTTGATTTTTAACAACGGGACAGAAAGCAACTTGCTTTTGCGCTCACTCTCCAAAGCGCTCTGGAAAGACGAAAAAGGTCGCAGGCTCACAGCCACTGACATGGGTCCCCTGTTTGCCGACAGTCAAGAACAAAATGACATTGAGACTGGCACCATTTATGTCCTGCGCAGTCAGTCCAGTCACCCCTATGTGGCCAAGCACCGTGAACTCATTCACAAGATTGGTGTGACTGGTGGCAAGGTTGAAACACGAATCTCAAACGCCGACAAGGAAGCCACTTATTTGCTGGCAGGTGTTGAAGTGGTCGCCACCTACAAACTGCACAACATCAATCGTGTGCGAATGGAAAACCTCTTTCACAAGATTTTCAGCAGCGCGCAGATTGACATCACCATTGACGACAGGTTTGGCAACCCCGTCAAGCCACGAGAGTGGTTCCTAGTCCCCCTCCATGTGATTGACCAAGCCGTCAAACACATCACCGATGGGACCATCACCGAACTGATCTACGACCCTTCGACGGCCTCTCTGGTTGCATCCTAGATCGTCGCTTTCAAAAGACAAAACCGATGCCTTTTTTGGGCTTGTTGACTTTTTGGATTACCAGCTCTTTCGATTGTTTATAAACGGCACTTCCAATCGCAAGTTGGAGCAGCAATCTTTGACGTCTTGGAGATTCGCTAGCCAAAAGTGTCAGGCCTTCTTGCGTTAGTGCTGGTGCACTAATCGGCAACTTCAAGTCTTTGAGCATCTCTTCGTACTGTTTGATCGCAACGTTTTTAGCTTGTAGCGGCGTCAGATCTGGCACATCAAAAACGACGACTCTGCTCAGGATTGGAGCGGGGATGCCATCCAGCGTATTAGCAGTAAACAAGAAGTTGATCTTAGACAAATCCAGTTTCAACTCGGGTAGCGAAAGATCGCCAAAGCACTTAGACGTAGTTGGCTCGAGCAACTGTAAAAGGGCATTGACAACTGGATACCGAGAATTCTTATCGTCTGTCTTATCAAGCTCTTCCATTATGAAAATTCCATTTGCGAAGGCAGAACTAACGAGCCATCGGAACAAGAGGCCGGGTTGAGCATTTGCCCACCCCCGCGCCGTCCCAACCAGTTCCATGGAGGCCTGCGATGTTTCGAGATTCATGCGCTCGAAATCCATATGAAATACTTCGGCCAAGCTACTCACAAACAAAGTTTTTCCGACACCGGGACTTCCAAGAAACACTGTTGGCGGGAGCTGAAGGCTTGCTTTTCGAACATGCGAAAGTGCCAAAGCTGGCAACAAGAATTCGTTGATGTACTCAGCGAAATTGGGAAAGCGAATTTCGAGTTCTCGACATCTTGCCAAGTAATCGTTCGGAACAATCATCAAGCGCCGAAACGGACCACTTTCGTCGAGCCGAAGAAGCTGACTTCTTGTTTCTTCATTCAATCCAAAATTCAGATTGCTCAGATTTTTAGCATCAAACAACTGATGTGTACCTACTGCATCAAGCGATAGCTTCTTGAGCTTAGCTGTCGCCAACTCTTTTCTTTTAATCTCGTCGAAATTCACTTTTAGCATTTGTCTCTCCCGTAGATTTCAGGATAGGGCCAGTTGTGAAAAAAGGCAAAATTTTGATTCAAGACAGCTTATTGATCACTGCCAAGCGCACAGCATCATCATTGACTACCCGCGGTACAGCCACACGCACCCGACAATTGAGCAGGTACGCCACGAGCTTTCAGCCAAAACTCCAACAGGGACTGGTCAATGTTGCTGTTGTCAGGGTCAATCCAGTTGCCGAAATAGCGATACGGCGCCAATACGTGGGCTTGGGTGGCTTTTCGATCTGGCCGACAGGGTCATTGTTGTTATATCCCTTGGTAATCCCCCCGTTTTGCACTGAAGCGAGAAGTAGAACGGTTATGCAGCCATGGCCAATCGCTGCTTTGGGGTGATGCCGCCCAAGGCCATATTCGGGCGATCGTGATTGTATTTCCACATCCATTGAGTCGCGAACATTTGAATCTCTTCAAGGTCAGTCCAGTAGTACTGGGACAACCATTCGTAGCGCACCGTCCTGTTGAATCGCTCAACGTAGGCATTTTGCTGTGGGTTGCCAGGCTGGATGTATTCGAGTTTGATGCCCCACGCATTGGCCCAGGACTGGAGCGTTGCACTGATGTACTCAGGCCCATTGTCACAACGAATCACCTTGGGCTTTCCTCTCCAAGCAATGATTTGTTTCAGGGCCCGGATGACCCGTTCGGCAGGTAACGAGAAGTCAATTTCGATGCCCAACGCCTCTCGATTGAAATCATCGATCACATTGAACAGCCTGATGCTCCTGCCGTCTTCGAGCTGGTCATGCATGAAATCCATGGACCAAACCTCATTGATGCCGCTAGGCACACTCAGGGGCTCAGGCTTGTCTCGTACCAGCCGTTTGCGGGGCTTGATCCGCAGATTCAGCTCTAGCTCGCGATAAATCCGATACACACGCTTGTGGTTCCATTTGAAGTCCTTGACGTTGCGAAGGTACAGGTAGCAGAGCCCAAAGCCCCAATTGCGGTTGTTGTCCGTCAAACGCAGCAGCCAATTGACGATTTGCTGGTTTTCACTCTTCATCTTGGCTTCATACCGATAGCAATGCTCACTGACGCTGAACGTCAGGCAAGCAATGCGGATGGTGATGCCGCGCTGGGCTACCACTTCTTTGGCCATCTCACGGCGGCGAGATGGCCGGGTTACTTTTTTGCGAGGTACTCGGTGGCGATCTCGGCCTTGAGTTTTTCTTCGATATACATCTTCTTGAGGCGCCGGTTTTCTTCCTCCAGCTCCTTCATGCGAGCCATCATGGAAGTGTCCATGCCGCCGAACTTGGCGCGCCACTTGTAGAAGGTGGCAATGCTGATACCGATCTCCCGGCAAAGATCTGGAACGGGCAACCCCGCCTCAACACGCTTGAGCGCATCCATGATCTGACTGTCTGAAAACTTTGACTTCTTCATGTAGAAATTCTCTCCGAGAAATTTCTACTTCTCACCACGGTGGTTTTGCGGGGGGATTACCCCTTGATTCGCCATAACTGGTGGTTTTCGGTAAACTATAGGCTCACCAAATAGGTTAGCACCATGATCAAAACCACCGTGATTGCCCGCAAAAAGCCAAGCATAGCTGCGTTGCGTCGCGCCGTGGCAAGCTCAACAGCTGTCGAAACCGGCCAAAGCATTCAAAAGCTGGAGCAGCAACTTAAAGAGCCTGCCAAGCACCGGTTCGCTCACGTCAAGCTTGCGGCGGCCTAAAGTCGTCAACGGCGACACCCAAAGCAAGTCTGACCCAACGTTGCATCGGCTCATAATTCGACATAACGCCATGATGAATGGCGCTGATGTACTCGGCTTTGTTTAGCTCCCATGAACTGTAGTCCAGCGGCTCCCACCCAGCCTGCACAGACATCACGTCGGCTAGCAAACGAGAAAGCCGACCGTTTCCTTCGCGAAACGGGTGGATTAGGATCAACTCCACGTGAGTGACAGCTATCGCCTCCACCAGCTCTTCAATGCCCAAGCCACTGCACGGCGTCCAGCGTTTCAGGCAATTCCGATCGAGTTGCGCTAACGCCCAAGGTATTTGAGCTGCAGCTGCAAAAGGAAACCCAGCTTTGCTCATATTGACTGAGCGCTCCTGCCCTGCCCACTCATACACATTGCCCAACCAACGGCGATGCCAGCCCTTAAGATCATCCCCGGTCAAGGCATGTTCTGGCAGATCTTGGACAAGGATGGTTTCGTAAAGCTGTGCCAACAGATCAAATTCCAGTGCATTCATTTCGTCCACAGACGTGATGCCCAGCAGATTCTTCAGCACTTGATCATTAGAACCAGGCTGATATTCCCCTTCAACAGTGTTGACGTTGTAGCGACTCATGACTTCAGAAGCTTGACGCTGATTTGGTAGCTTTGTACTGGCTGGCGTCCATGCAGCCGCGCAGTTCGTCGCAAGACTTCCAGAGAGATGAGTAGAGTTCAGATTTTTTGAGGGCCATAGGTGTAATGCTGGGTAACGAGGATGCCGTGACTCATAGACGAACCACACGCTGGTACTACCTACATTTTGCACCCAGTCCCAGACACTAAAAATGAGCTGACTTTGACCCGTGCATGCTTTCGTTCAATGAATAGCTAGCCATCTTGCCTCGCGGCCTCCAGTTCCGTCTCAGACAGGCTCTTGGTCAACTGGTAACCGTGCAAATACCTCACAAAAATCTCAGACTTCCGACAGCAACGGATGCTGCTCCGAGTGGGTGGCCACTAAATGTGCATCAGTCAACTTTTTCCCGTTGCGCACCTTCATTCGATTTATTCGATCGCCGCTTAAAACTGCTTTCGCGAACTCGTGTGGCTTCTCAACCAACAAAGCAACAGAAAACCGAAGCGACGTGTCGATGTGAGTCCGCAACAGAGTCCTTGCGCACACCATATTGCGCCACTCAAACAACTCGACAAACTGAAGACCTACTGTTTTACACGTGACTAGATAGCCTTTGCCTTACCAAGCCCCAAGCGGCCTTCCTTCCTGAAGACCCAATACTGGCGTGCTAACAACAACACACTTATTAAGTGTGTTGTTGTTAGCACTCACAGGGTCTCTCCAACGAGGCAAAAACTTGCTGTTTTTGAACCTTGAAAAAAAATTTTAGTTTGCCTCTTAATAAAGCCAGAAGGTCAGCGATTACATCTATAGACCAGTCGCATTCTGCCATCTGGCTTTCAAACAAGGAGCATTAAATGACAACAAAATCGCCAAGGACAGCCTACGGCTACACACTAGAAACACACGCAATCGAGGAAGCGGTCGATGCAAAAGATCCAAACTCGCGATCGCCCGCTTTCGCCTTACAGGCGATCCTCAAAGTGATCAAAGAAGCGCGGGTTATCGATTTCGAGCATCAAATGGGAACAAATTTGACCAAGCGCATTGATGCAGCGATTCGGGACAAAGTTACTTGGAACGAATTCGAAAGCAGGTGGCAGTTGGGCAAAGGTACCAATGTGTCATTCAAAAAAATTGTACAAACGGCAGTCAGATGGTATGTCAACGATTGGGATTTCAAACGACATACGAGAGACTCAGAAGTTGTATACCCCGAAGACCTTGGAATGGCCCCGTGGGGCAATGAATTCAAGCATCTGTCTGAAGTTTTAATGCCTGCCCCAAAAGAGCTGACGAGACGAATCTTTGCATCACCAACCGATGATTGCTTTCATTATTTAGATGTAATTCCACATGCCAACCAATTCGTGGCTGAATGTGGTCGCTTCGATGACATCCAGTCTCACCGAAGATTCGGAGAACCTGCTGATTTTTGGCAGTTAGAGGCAGACACCATTTTTCCGCTGCTTGAAAACGTCAAAGTTCTCAGCTACACAATCCACCCCATCCATTTCCAAAAAAAGAGGGGATGGTAATGAGTCAATTTGACATTCTCAAAGATATCGACGGTAAATCTACGGCGATTTTGAAATTGCTCGGTATCGATCTACGCGCAAGAGACACGCACGTACATTGCCCTCTACCCAGTCACGACGATCGTGACCCTTCTTTCCGTGTTGACAAAGAAACCGAGCGTTTCTATTGCACCTGCACACCTCGGGGGGGATAAATGATTGACTTAGTCATAGGCTTGGAGCACGCTGCAAATTTTTCAGATGCAGCCCGATAGCTTAGAAAAAACTTGTTGGGTTAG
>JACCDZ010451845.1_pt1 | contig 22691 bp, 21 predicted proteins | sample 7449551 | NCBI WGS metagenome assembly JACCDZ01 (sample SAMN15323452, study PRJNA562643) | freshwater metagenome | isolation source: river surface water | place: USA:Blue River Watershed | collected 2017-08-18 | reverse complement strand
GTGTAGCGTAGCCCGGTATCGCGCTTGGTTTGGGACCAAGAGGTCGTAGGTTCGAATCCTGCCACCCCGACACAGTCAATTTAGTTAAGAGTGCTTGCACATTTAGCTAAATTGACTTTTTAATTTTGGGTTCCGTAGCTCAGCTGGATAGAGCAACTGCCTTCTAAGCAGTAGGTCTTTGGTTCGAATCCAAACGGAATCACAAATCTTTTTCCATTATAATTCTATTTTTATTTTGCACGAGAATAAATTATTTAATTGGAAAGTTTCTTTGGGCATCATACTCATTTGGATTGCCCCTCCATTTATCTATTTCTTGAAAGAATTATTAGGTATTGGTCAAACATCCTTATTTACAGGGGTAGTTTATAGTACGAGTTTAATTCTCCTAATAAATCATATTCCTTTAAAGTATTTTTATCGTGGAAATGAAATGTTAGCTTTCACGGGATTAAGTTTCTTTTTTTTAGGTTTCTTTTACTTCATTTTTTACAATAGTCAACGTTCATCCATTGTAGTTGATGCCATCAATTTTACGATATTAATTGGTTTTATCTATTGCATTTTTCGGGTTGATAATGAGGTTCAATATTACTTACCTGTAATTATTTTGTTTATTACACTGATTAATAATATTGCGCTAATTTATTCTATTTCGACGAATCCTAATTATGTTTTAGGTGCTCGAGCCACTGTCCAATATAACAAAGGGACAGGGGAGGACTTTTCAGGTAATCCCATTGTATTTGGTAGAAATGCTGTGGCCGGTCTTATCATTTCCTTTTTGATAATTCAAAAAAAAGCACTTGATTTTATTGGAAATAAAAGTGTTAGAATAAATTTAATTTCTCATATCAATTTATTAGTCAGTTTTATTGTTCTAATATTAACACAAACGCGTGGTAATTTTATTTCGGTCGCTTTATGTATTGTATTTTATATTTTCTTTGGAAATTATGAAATACTTAAAGGAGTTAAGAGCCAGAAAATCACCATTATTTATTATCTGATCCTGTTGGGCATTTTACAATATTTTAATAAGGCTTTTAAAATTATTGAAACTTTTAATCGCTATTCTGACCAAGCATATGAATTTCTATTGCGTGCATTAAATACGGGTCTGGGGATTAATAATGCAAGTACAACACAAGACGCCTCAGCCTTGAATCGGGTTCAAAATATTAACTTAATAAAGAAAATAATTTCCAGAGATTGGTTTGATTTTATATTCGGAAAAGGATATAAATTTTGGTACGTTGATATTCCTGCGCTTGAAGCATTTGTTAATTTTGGTGTACTCGGTGTAATTTTGTTTTGTGTATTCAACCTTTTCATTCTTTACTACATCATATTAGGGATCAAAACAAATAATCTTTTCCAAAACTTTATAAGTCTATTTTACATTAATTTATTTGTCTCCGTATTTACGGGAGGTAGGCCGCTAGATTTTTCTTATTGGGTATTTTACATTATATTAATACGATTTTTACTAGTCCTTCCCAAAAACAAGTTAGCGAGTGAGTAAACCTGCAAGCGATTTGTCGTTATTTACACATCAACTACATCTATCGTTCGTTGATAAGCTAAAATATGCCTTTTGGTTACTTATTTCAAATGTATTTTTCTTGACCAACATTCCTTACCCGAATTTCATAAAAGTATTTCTACTTCGAATGATGGGATCACAAATTGGTATAGGTGTTGTCATTAAACCTTGGGTGAAAATTAAATTGCCTTGGAAATTAACGCTTGGTAATCATGTTTGGTTAGGCGAATCTTGTTGGATAGATAACATTTCCGAGGTTTATATAGGTAATCATGTATGTATATCACAAGGGGCATTATTATTAACAGGTAACCATGACTATTCTAAACGTAGTTTTGATCTAATGAGTAAGCCAATCATGATAGAAGACGGAGTATGGGTAGGAGCTAAAAGTACAATTGTAGGAGGTGTTACGTTGAAATCACATTGTGTAACAGGTGTTGGTGTTATTGTTTTGCGTGATACAGAGGCATATCAAGTCTATCGTATTAATTCCAATATTCAAGAAAAAGAAAGAGTGATAAAGTAGGCATATGAACAACATTGAAATATTAACAAACAAAGATTTTCAACTACTTATTTCATTTGTAGTAGCCTTGTTTATAACTGTTACGGCCATTCCTGTCATTATAAACATATCAAGATTGAAGGATTTAATGGCCGAAATTAAATCTCGAAGTTCGCATAAAAAACTAACACCTACTTTAGGTGGAGTTGCAATATTTGCGGCTACATTGATTACGTATTTCATTTGGGATAATCCACAGGAAGGTCATGATTTACATTTAACAATATCAGCCATTATAATTTTATTCTTTTTAGGTATTAAGGATGATATTTTAATTCTATCCCCTAAAAAGAAGTTATTAATTCAAATAGCCGCTTCAATCCTTGTTATCAGTCTAGGCAATTTACAGATTTCAAATCTTTATGGGCTTTTGGGGTTAACCCAATTATCTTATAATGTAGGTTTATTTGTAACCATCTTTATTTTCATTTCACTTATCAACGCAATTAATTTAATTGATGGAATTGATGGTTTAGCAGGATCCGTTGGATTATTTGCCAGCTTAATGTTCGCTTATTTATTCTATAAATTGGGCATGTACGCACAATCTACCTTGGCAATGGCTTTATCGGGTTCTTTACTTGGGTTTTTAAGATATAACTGGTCTACAAAAAATAAAATATTTATGGGGGACACAGGTTCTTTAATTGTAGGATTCTTATTGTCATATTTCGCAATTAAATACGTCGTAGTAAATAATAACTATTTGGTTAATCCGCTACTGACGAAAGATGCTCCTCTATTTGCCCTCTCAATATTAATTTTACCTGTTTTTGATACTTTGCGCATGTTTTTTATTCGAATTATGGAAGGAAAATCACCTTTTGAGGGTGACCGAAAACACCTCCATCATGTGCTTATAGACATTGGTTTTTCACATAAATTGGCAACTGCTGTTTTACTCGCTTTTAACATGAGCAATGTTTGTATATTCTCCTATCTAAGTAATTATAGAAAGGAAAGTAACAATCAACTTTTGTTGTATTTAGTAATTGTATTTGCCCTATATTGCATCATTAGCTATTTTCTGTCAAAGAGAATAGACAAAGCTTTAGTCGATCGTATTAAGTTCCGTGATGTAAATAAAGTAGAGCGTTTACGAATTAATGAAAATCAGGATTCTAAAAGCGAAAATTAAGCAATTAAGATAATTAAGAATGAAGAATTTAAGTGACCTACGTAAAGAAATTGATCAAATCGATGATGCTATATTAAAGCTGTTAATCGATCGTATGGATGTTGTAGATGAAGTAGGAAATTTAAAGCGCGCAAATAATAGTTTAATTTATCATCCGGATAGAGAAAAAGAAATTATTGACCGATTGGCTTGTCAACCTACAGGTCGGCTAGGAAAATCCGCTATCGAGGCTATATTTCTTGAAATATTTGGTGTATCTAGAAATCTCGAATTACCAGAAATTATTAGCTTTTTGGGTCCCGAAGGTAGTTTTACGCACCAAGCTGCAGAATCTAGGTTTGGTGCTATAGCCGACTATATCTCATTACCTTCCATTAAATCGATTTTTGATTCTGTTGACTCTGGCCGTGCAAAGTATGGAATTGTTCCAATTGAAAATAATCAAGAGGGAATGGTTAAGGAAACGTTAGATTTATTAAATGAACGATCTCTTTTTATCATTTCGGAAATAATTATTCCAGTCAATTTTTGTTTAGCAACCAAAGAACATGACATTAATGCCATCACAAGAATCTATTCTAAAGACATCGCATTCAATCAGTGTCAAGGGTTTACGCAAGATTATTTCGCTGCTAAATCAAGCGACTTCTTCGTTCAAGTAGACTCCACCTCCAAAGCAGCTAAATTAACAGCTGAAAATCCAGGTACAGCAGCATTGTGTTCTCATATCGCAGCCAAAATCTATCAGGTCCCTATCTTATTTGATAATATTCAAGATAATGATAGTAATCAAACTCGGTTTATCATTATATCAAAAGTTGAGAACCTAAAAAAAACGACTCGCGATAAAACGACTTTGGCTGTCAAATTGAAAGATGATGACAAACCTGGTACTTTGTTGAAATTATTGAAAGAGTTTGAAGAGAAAAATATCAATTTACTGAAAATTGAATCTAGACCTCAGAAAGACACCAACGAATTTAAATTTTGGTTTTTTATTGATGTAGAGGGGAATAAATTAGATGCCGAAATACAAACACTATTAGACGCTAAATCTGACGAGATTAAGTTCTTAGGCAGTTATATGAATTTGTGCTAACAGACTCATTGCAAGGATTTTATCCTGATTTAATTGATCAACTAGGGCAGGGAAGGAGTCAAATTTTCTTTCGTCCCTTAATCTATCAATAAACTCTACCGTAATTTCTTCGTCGTAAATGTCTAAATCAAAATTGAACAGATGCGTCTCTATACGTAGCTCTTTATTTTGAGTAACGGTCGGCCTTACACCAATATTGGTCATTCCAAAATATTCTTTACCCAACACGGTTGATCTTGTCAGGTAAACGCCATGAGCAGGAATAATTTTATCTGAAGTATCGGGTTGCAGATTGGCTGTAGGAAATCCAATTGTTCTTCCTAATTGATCTCCTTTCATTACAACACCGTGTAAATAGAAATTATATCCTAAAAGTGAATGCGCTGATTGAATATGTCCTTGTTGAATTTTACGTTTAATGAGGGAACTGCTTACAACTTCGCCTTGAATAATTGATTCTGTGACACGATGCGTATAAATATAAGGAAATTCGGAATCCATAAAGGATTTAGAACCTTCCCGGTTGTGTCCAAAATGGTTATCATAGCCAAATACAATATGCTTAACATGTAATTGTTCAATCAATATTTTTGAGGCAAAATCATAAGCGCTTAAACTTGCCATGTAGGCATCAAATGGCAAGGCGACAACCAAGTCTATGCCTAATTGATTTAAACGATCAGCCTTTTCATTTATACTCGATAGAACCGAATTAGTAACCGTCGGATTAAAGTAAGTCTGTGGATGATTGGAAAATGTTAATACAACAGATGGAATATTTTCATTTTTACTAATTTCTATGACCTTTTGTAGTACACTTATATGTCCGAGATGTAAACCATCAAACATACCTACGGTGACTACGCATGCATCTAACGAGAATTCTATATCTTTAAGACTATGATAAAGTCGCATAATACTCTTTATTAAAAGATTCAATTGACTGCGCTTTATCTATTGCATATTCGCCAATTTTCGTTCGAACGAGCTTATTCAAATATGCCCCAGAATCTAGGAACTCTCCTAAATCTCGAACAATAGAACGAATGTATGTCCCTTTGGAGCACTCAATTTCAAATCCTATTTCTGGGAAATTTGTGGAATCTACATCAAATCGGTAGATAGTCGCTTCTCTTATTTTGATTGGCAATTCTTGATCCGTAACGCCTTGTCTCGCATGTGTATATAGACGCTTGCCGTCTAATTTAATCGCAGAATAAATGGGAGGTATTTGCTTGATTTCACCCAAAAGTTTATTTTGGATGACCTCTTTAATTTGGTCTGTTGTTATGTGATCAATCGGAAACTCCTGATTGAATGCTGTTTCCAGATCTATCGAAGGGGTTGTTTTACCCAAAACGAATGTTCCTGTATAAGTTTTAGGTAAACTTTGAAAATAATCAATTTTCTTCGTGTGTTTACCTACACAAATTATTAGCAAACCTGTTGCTAATGGATCTAATGTTCCTGAGTGACCAATTTTCTTGAATTTACCCAAATTCTTAAGTTTGCGTACGACATCAAAAGAAGTCCAAGTAAGTGGTTTATCAATTAAATAAAATTGATTCTCAATCCGTTCCTCTACTATTTCATCCATAATGTAATCACTAGTAGAATTCCTGCTAAAATCCGATAATATCCAAAATATTTAAATCCATATTTAGAAACGATTGATACCATAAACCTAATTGTCATTAGTGCAATAATAAAGCTTACAACAAATGAAATAAGTAGGGTAGGCAAGTGATTCGAATCAACAAATTGTGGAATTTCAGCGCGGTAATCAAGGATCTTTTTCGCACAAGCGCCTAATATCGTAGGGATACCTAATAGAAATGAATATTCAATGGCAGCTTGATGTGTAAACCCGGATAACCTTGCACCTACAATTGATGCACCAGAACGAGAAACTCCAGGTATCATGGCAATACATTGATAAAATCCTACCTGAATGGCTTGTTTGAATGTTTGTTCAGAAACATCTTGACAAGTTGATTTACGATTACGCAACCAAAAATCAATTTTGACGAGGATTAGACCGCCAATTATCCAAGAAAAGGCAATAAAATAATAGCCTTGAAACATAGCTTCTAATAAATCGTCAAACGCTATACCTAAAATAACTGCGGGAATAAAAGAGATGGTCACAAACCGATAAATTGCCAATGAGCTTGTTAGACGCTTAAAGTATAATAAGGGTACTGCAGCAATTGCCCCTAGTTGGATAAATATCGTCAAAAAATTCAAAAAATTGCTAGAAGGTATTTTTAACAAATATTCCCCAACAATTAAATGCGCCGTAGAAGAAACAGGTAAAAATTCAGTTAAACCTTCTATTACACCTAAAATAATTGCCTCTAAATATTCTACCATTATTTTCGAATATTGAATAAGGCAAATACAGGAATTACTACACCTACCAAAACTAGAATAGGACCTAATGTAAGCCCTAGAAATCCAAAGCCAAAAGGCTCCTTATCTAGTGTCATGACAAAAAAGCCAATAAACATAATGATAATTCCGATTAGTAATATTCCTATTCGTTTATTATTCAAAGGGAACGCGCTTTTATCAAATGATTTGTTCATACTTAATACAAGTTAGATGCTGAAATTTTTAAATACTTATTTAATGTCAACAATGTGCTCAATAAACTGAATAGGATGGCCATAATCATCGTTCCAATCAAAATAATGAGTTGGTTAGATACATTAAATAAATATGACGTTAATTCTGGTATTTGATCATTTACATAAAAGTAAAACAGGTTTGTTATTAAATAACCTAATAGTGAACCCATTAGGCCAAGAATAACAGATTTTAACAAATAAGGTTTCCTGATAAAACCATTTGTAGAACCCAATAATTGCATTGATTTAATCAGCGTCCGATTTGCATGAATATTCAATTTTATATAATTACTAATTTGGAAATAGACAATTAAAGCAATTAGAAGTACAAAAATTAAAGCTGCACTAGTTATTATTTTTATCTTAGGAATGATTAAATCGAGGTAATTCTCAGGATAGGAAACTTCATAAATACCTGTCGAATTACGAAAAGTTGTTGCTAATTGATCATAACTAATTTTATTCCGAAATTCTGGTTTAACTTGAACAATTATCAAATTTTTAAACGGATTCACATCCCCTAAAAGCTCATCAAAATTCTCATGTGTTGTATTTAAAAAATCTTTTGCAATTACCTGCTTATCTACTAATTGAACAGATGAAGAAATAACTTCTTTACGATTTTTCAATACTAAAATGGTTGAATCAATTTGATTCTGTTGAAGTGAATCATCTAAATAAACATAAACTTTCATTTGAGATTGAATACTTTCTCCCCAAGAATAAGCGCCACTTAGCAGTTGAAATAGAAGTGAAACCACAACTGATAGGCATGCTATCGAGAAAACAATGATTTGATTGGTTGCTTGAGCTTTCCCTTTCGAGTACCGCATATTATTTAGTTAATTGGGTTAATTGATCTCTTAAACGAGCCGCTTCTTCATAATTTTCTTCTGCTAATGCTTTGGCCAATGAAGATTCTAATTCGGCTATAACTTCTGAAACGGTGGCTGGAATAATTTCAATTTCATCATCCGCCTCGGCATGAAATGTATCCATTGGGATAGCTATTTCATTTAATAATGTTGATGATATCCGTATATCTTTATGCAATCTAAGCGCTAAAGCGATTGAATCAGATGGTCTTGCATCTATCATAAAATCACCTCCATTGGCGCAAGCATGAATGTTTGCAAAGAAGACTCCATCTTGAAAAGATGAAATTTCGATATAGGAAATAGTCACATCTGTTTTTTGAATAAAGTTTACAAACAAATCATGCGTTAACGGTCTTGCAGGCTTAATATCTTCCATAAACATGGATATTGCCTGTGCTTCATTCAAGCCAATAACCATTGGAAAACCTAAATGACTACCATTTTCTGCTTGTAAAAATAAAATATAGGAAGTTGCACCTGCCGCGCTAGGACTCAACGATACTACTTGCAATTTTATAAGCTTTTCCACTGTATTTAAATAAAATACAAAGATAAGTAAACTCTAGCCTTAAGAGGTGGATTTTATATATTTTTTACAATCTCTGGTACGATATCAAACACATCTCCTACAATCCCATAATCTGCATATTTGAAAAAGGGAGCTTCGGGATCATTATTAATCACGATTATCGTTTTAGATCCATTAATTCCTGCCAAATGTTGAATGGCACCGGATATCCCACAGGCAATATACAACTGAGGAGCTATCTTAATACCCGTTTGACCAACATGTTCGCTGTGAGGGCGCCAATTTATATCGGATACAGGTTTTGAGCAAGCTGTGGCAGCTCCAATTTTACTGGCAAGCTCCTCAATCATATTCCAATTTGAAGGGTCTTTTAATCCACGTCCAGCTCCTACTACATAATTAGCTTCTGCCAAATTAGCCCCTTGCGCGATTTTATTAATTGATGTTACCTGACATGTAGTATTTGCGGGTAAAGCAATGTTTTCACAATGCTGCTCTATAGTATCAACAATTGAACTTGCGAATTCAAATGCCGGATTAAGTTGTAATACACTCAAATGACTAACATGTAAATAGGAGAGGGCTTTACCACTAAAAATACTTTGTTGAATCGCAAATTGGTCGGATGTTAATTCGAGAGAAATTACTTGAGGAATAACCTTCAAATTAAAACGAATTGCCGCAGCTGTTAAAATTGTATCAATTAAACTTGATTTGTAGCCAATAACGCAGGTACTAACATCGTCAGACATTAATGTCAATATTGAATCAATTTGCTCTTTCGAGAGAAGACCCGTATCATTTGTACCTTGTAAACTATACAATTTAACATTTGATAACGAAGGTAAATCAACTTTATCAACCGTATCAAAAGTAAATAGGTTAATAGCAACAGAAGCGTACATTTTCTGTTGAATACCTTGAATCAATTGAAGGATTTGTTTCGAACGAGAACTAAGTTTCCCTTCTTTAATATCAATAAAAGCCGCTATATTTTTCATTTTCTCACTTCTTTTTTAATAATATCAATTAACTCACTCAAATTTTCTCGTTGGAATAAGATCCCTTTACGATTTTGCTCATTTACTGCATCTTTTTCATAGTTAAAGGAATTAGTCACACTTGCCTCCCGAACTAAAATGGGTTTTGTCCGCGCCGCCATTATACCACGCATGGAAGGTATTTTCCATTCGGCAATAGGTTCTTGACAGCCTAATACTAATGGAAGAGAACTTGTTAATTGCACGGACCCAACGGAACTTTCTACTTTGAGTAAACATGAATCATTTTCGATTGCTAAATTCATGACGGGACTATAATGATTCCAACCTAAAATATTGGATGTATATAAGTGAACTAACCCGGTGTTGTAATCAATAGATTCCTTACCCATTAATATTAAATCCACAGAATTCTCCTTCACATAGGAAGCGATTTCATTGGCAACTTGAAGGGAGTCGTTTGCTTTAGTGTGAACGCGAACAGCTGAATCAGCGCCTAGGGCTAAACATTTGCGAATGATAGGTTCAGCATCCTCCAGTCCAACATGGAATATCGTTATTTCAATGCTTTCAGGATTGGCTTCTTTTAATTCGATTGCTCGAGAGAGTGCATAATCTTCATATGGACCCGTTATGAAGGTCAACCCATCCATGTTGACAAAATTATTAGAACTTAAACTTATCTTTGAAGTCGTGTCTGGGACGGCGGAAATACAAACTAATATTTTCATAGGCATCAAATTGTTATGCAAGCATACTAAATTCTTTTAATTAAGACAATGAATCGACGGGAAATAATTTTAAATGAAATCAATGAAAATCCTCAGAATCCCTTCAACTACTATTTGTTGGCAGTAGAGGAACGTTCTATTGGTAGCGTCTCTGCATCCATTGAAATTTTACAGCAATTGATATTGAATTTTCCGAATTATCACCCTAGTTATTATACTTTAGCCGAATTATTATATCAAGAAGATCGTACTGCTGAAGCAACAGCAATTGCTGAGCAAGGTATTATAAAAGCAAAAGACCTTCAATTACTGAAGGTCTCTCGTGAATTAGAACAACTTATTTTATTGAACGATTAAGTTAGTAATACTTCTTCTAGGTCTTTTTCAATAACCAGATTCTCAATAATGAATTTTTGTCTTTCGGGGGTATTCTTACCCATGTAATAAGTCAATAGCTGAGGGATGGTGAAATCCTTTTCTAAAATGACTGGTTCAATTTTGATGTTCTCCCCAATAAATTCACCGAATTCTTCCGGTGAAATTTCACCTAATCCTTTAAATCGAGTGATTTCAGGTTTTGGCCCTAATTTTTCGATTGCATTTCTTCTTTCTTCATCGGTGTAACAATAAATTGTTTCTTTTTTATTTCGAACACGAAAAAGCGGAGTTTCCAAAATGTACAAATGACCATTCCGAACTAAATCTGGAAAAAATTGCAAAAAGAATGTCAATATCAATAAACGAATGTGCATACCATCAACATCGGCATCCGTGGCAATAACAATTTTATTATATCGTAGATTATCAAGACTATCTTCTATGTCAAGCGCATGTTGGAGAAGATTAAACTCTTCATTTTCGTAAACGATTTTCTTTGTTAGGCCGAAACTATTAAGGGGCTTACCTCGAAGGCTAAAAACAGCTTGAGTTTGTACATCCCGTGATTTCGTTATACTCCCACTGGCAGAATCACCCTCGGTGATGAATAAAATAGTCTCTTGTCGGGCTTCCGATTTCTCATCTGTCAGGTGAACGCGGCAATCGCGCAGTTTCTTATTATGAAGATTAGCTTTTTTAGCACGCTCGTTAGCTAATTTCTTGATACCTGCAATGTCTTTACGCTCGCGTTCAGATTGTAAAATTCGTTTTAGCATTGCATCGGCTGCGGCAGGGTTCTGATGCAAATAATTATCTAACTCAGTTTTCACAAAATCCCCAACAAAAGTTCGGATGGAAGGAGAGGAGGAGTCAGGCGAAATATTGGTAGATCCCAATTTTGTTTTTGTTTGGGATTCGAACACGGGCTCTTGAACACGAATAGCTATAGCACCCACGATACTCGCGCGTACATCAGAAGGATCAAAATCTTTTTTAAAGAATTCACGAACGGTCCGAACTATGGCTTCACGAAATGCCGCTAAATGTGTCCCCCCTTGAGTCGTATTTTGACCGTTGACAAATGAATAGTATTCCTCACCATATTGATTATTGTGGGTAATTGCCATTTCAATATCGCTACCCTTTAAATGAATAATCGGATAACGATTTTCTTCTGCATTAGTCTTTTTTGAAAGTAGATCTAATAATCCATTTTGGGAAAAATACTTTTCTCCATTAAAATTGATTGTTAAACCAGCATTTAAAAAGGCATAGTTCCAAAATAAATTATCTAAAAACTGGGGTATAAAGTGATAATTCTTAAATATAGTATTGTCGGGTTCAAAGCAAATAAATGTCCCGCTTTTACCGGAAGAAGCCTCTAAGCCTTTGGACTCATTTGTTAATTCACCTTTACTGAATTCTGCCCATTTAGTTTGATTATCCCGGTAAGATTGTACTTTAAAATAATTGGAAAGTGCATTAGTAGCTTTGGTTCCAACTCCATTTAAACCCACCGATTTTTGAAAAGCACCTGAATCGTATTTACCACCGGTATTAATTTTTGAAACGCAATCAATAACTTTACCTAACGGTATTCCACGACCATAATCACGTACTTCTACCTTTTGGTCAGAAATCTTAACATCAATTTGTTTTCCATTTCCCATCATGTGCTCATCAATCGAGTTATCCATGATTTCTTTAACCAATACATAGATACCATCGTCGACAGATGAACCATCGCCTAATTTACCAATGTACATGCCGGGACGCAATCGAATATGTTCTTTCCAATCGAGTGACCGAATACTATCGTCGTTATAAATGGGTTCTGATGTCATAATGATTAATTTACTAACAAAATTACCAAAGAATTGATAAATTACCTTGATTTATCAAAATATAATAAAAGGTGGAAATCTGAGCTTTTTTAACTTATTTTGTATCCCTTAAAATGAATTTCTGCATGACCAAGAAAATTAATTTTGCTACGGTGTTAATGTTGTTAGTTAGTATTAACATCGCATTTGCTCAATTTCAGGTTCCTACCAATTACTTACCCGGTAGTAATATGAATCAATCAAATGCTGTAAACAAGCCCATTGGTAATTCAAAAGTAACCAAGCGTGAGATTATAAATACCCCGAATCAAAAAAGTGAATTGGATAGTTTGGTTAATCAACGCAAGTCTGATGCCCTATCAAATCAGGCCATGGAGGAAGATTCGATCAAAAAGGCCAAAATAGCGCTTCAAAACAAGATATTTGGATTTTCAATCTTCAATAAAAAGGCCGGAACGTTTGAAACTAATTTAAAAATGGCAACGCCTAAAAATTACATTTTAGGGCCAGATGATGAATTGATTATCGATATTAACGGTTATTCAGAAGAGCATTACAATCTGACCGTTAATGCAGACGGTTATGTTAAGATCAATAAGGTTGGTAATGTATATGTTGCAGGATTAACGATTGATGAAGCTCGGAGTCGACTTATCTATAAGTTATCTAGTATTTACATTGGTTTAAAGAAATTTAATGGTCATTCGGATATCAATGGCCTATATGCCAGTGTTTCTTTGGGGAATATTCGGACGATACAAGTATCAGTAGTAGGAGAGGCGCAATTCCCAGGTACTTATTCTGTACCATCTTTGGCACGTGTGATGAACGTATTATATTTGGCTGGTGGACCTACCGAAAATGGTACATTTCGTGATGTACAATTGATTAGACACAATAAAGTAGTCGCTCATCTTGATTTATACGACTTTATTACGCAAGGTTTTAGTAAAGGAGATATTAGTGTGCAGGATCAAGACATCATTAAAATCGGCTTATATAAATCTAGAATTGAGGTTAAAGGCCGGGTAAAAAGAAGTGCCTTTTTTGAACCCTTGCCTACCGAAAATCTAGCATTTATTTTTGAGAATTTTGTGGGAGGATTTACTGAAAACGCTTACAAAGATTTGTTGAAAGTAGAACGAATTACGAAAACAGAACGTAAATTAATTGACATAAATTATGCGATTGCGAATTCATTTTTCCCTGCTGATGGCGATATCATTACCGCAGAATCAATCACGGAAAATCGCTATGAAAACAGAGTAAGTTTATCAGGTGAGGTTTTTCGTCCGGGGACGTTTTCATTAGACAGCAAACTTACCTTGTCTAATTTAATTAAACGCGCAGGCGGTGTTAAGGAAAATGCTTTTTTATCGCGGGTTAATATCAACCGTTTAAATAAGGATTTTACACCTGGTATTATTTCAGTCAATCTAGCAGATATCTTAAGCGGAAAAGCAGCGGATATTGTGTTAGAACGAGAAGATAAAATTACGGTATTTTCAATCACGGAATTACGCGAAAGTTATACCGTTACGATCCATGGTGAAGTTAATGGTATAAAGGAAAGTGTTGAGAAAAAATCTCTTAATACTGATTCGAAAACGAAAACAAAAGAAGATGCAGAATCAGCTCAAAATGAGTCTTCGAGTGAAATTTCCGATAAACTTAAATCGGATAATGTGAGTAATGTATTGTTGAATCGACAAGTCAAAATTACAATTCCATTTCAAACGAATATGACTGTTGAAGATTTAATCATTAAGGCTGGAGGTTTACGAGAATCCGCTTCTACAGGCTTTGTGGAAGTTGTTAGACGTAAAAAGAATGAATTTGTTGAGAACCAAGATTACTCAAGTTCTCAAATTGCTGAGGTCTTCAAATTCACGATTTCAAAAGATTTAATCGTTGACAATAGTGCTTCAAAATTTGTGTTAACTCCGTTTGATGAAGTATTTGTTCGTTCTTCACCTAACTATGAGTTACAGCAATTCATCACCTTACAAGGACAGGTATTATTTCCAGGTGTATATGGCCTAGAGAAAAAAGATGATCGTCTATCTGATTTAATTAAACGTGCGGGTGGCTTAAATAAACAAGCCTATCCTGAAGGAGCCAAGTTAATTCGTAAGACCGAGTTGTCTGAATCCGAGTCTGAATTCAAAAAGAAGCAAATCAAGGATTTCAACGACAATTACTCAGGAATTGAAATTAATAATACCTCAGAATCTAGTGGATCAAATCACGAAACAATAGGTATTAATCTTGTCGCCGCATTAGAGCAACCAGGTGGTCCTGATGATATTCAAATCATCAATGGTGATGTTATTAACATCCCACGTGAGCCACAAACGGTTAAAATCACAGGAGAGGTATTGTATCCAAACAATGTAAAATTCACAGAATCTAAATCTCTAGGAAGTTATATTTCTAGCGCAGGTGGTTTTACATCGAGCTCTGCAAGAAAAAGGGTTTATGTGATCTACTCGAATGGTTCCGTAAAAAGAGCTAAGAATTTTTTATTTATGCGATTCTATCCCAGAGTAGAACGTGGTTCAGAAATCATTGTACCTAAGAAGTTGAAATCTGCTAATACAAGCCAACAGATTGTTTCATTGGTTTCAGTTCTAACAGGAACCGTAACAAGTATCATCGGTATAATCACATTAATTAAAGCGACAGCGCAATAACTAGTATAATGAAAGAGGAAAAAAGCGATCAATTTTCGTTGGAGAATGTATTGATAAGTCTTATTGGTTTTATTCCATTTGTCAAGCGGAATAAACGAATGATTATCATCTTTACAGCTGTAGGCTTGTTAACTGGCTTGGGCGTTGAGATCTACAAAAGTTCTAATAGTTTAAAGAAGACTAAAATAGTTTTTGTGCTTGAAAGTGAAAGTGCTGATAATGGACTAGCAGGCTTAGCATCTTCATTAGGATTAGGTGGTATGAGTTCTGGCAATTCAATATTTAGTGGTGAAAATTTCAAGGAATTACTTAAGACAAAAAATATCTATCGCAAAGCAATTTTAACCAAGGTTAAAGTTGGAAATCGGACCGATTATTTTGGAAACTTTTTTCTTGAAAAGTCAAATTTGGAAGAGCATGAGTGGAGCAACTTACCTGCTGATTTTATCAAATTCCGATTCAAAACAGGTAATTTAGATTCTATTGGTGTTCAAGATAAAAATATTATCAATGCTATTTCGGGATATTTAAATGATAACACGGATATATTTTTAGACAATCCAAAATCTACATTTCAGACCTTAACGGTTGAAACGAGAAATGATACATTAACTCATGTTTGGGCACAATTATACCTAAAGACAATAACGGATCACTATATCGATACTAAAACGAAAAAATCGAAAGAACTTTTAGTGATTATGGATAAACGAGTAGATTCATTACGATCGGCTTTGTATTATACCCAAGGAAAATTAGCCAATTATAATGATCAAAATCAACAGATTATTTTTCAACGTGCACGTGTAATCGCAGAGAGATTGCAAATGAATTCTACCCAACTTCAATCTTTATATTTTGAAGCTTTACGCAACTATGATAATCTTAAATTTTCTTTAGTGAAAGAAGCTCCATTATTGACAATTATTGAGGATTCAGAATTACCAATAATAACACTTCCTTATAAATGGGGTAAAATCATCGCAATTGGCGTTATTCTAGGTTTTTTAGTTGGCTGTTTTGCAGCGTATGTTAGGTTTTTGTATAAAGTGAATTTTAATTAGTAACTAAATGGCATTCTATACAAAGTTGTTTTCTGAAATATTTCATGAAAGAGAACTTTTATACATTTTGGCTAAAAGGGATGTATCTATCCGTTATAAGCAAACTTACCTAGGTATAATTTGGGCTATCATTCGCCCCGTATTAACCATGTTGGTATTTTTGTTTGCATTTAAGAATGTAGCCAAAATTGGTGATATTTCTGGCTTTCCAATTCAACTTGTTATATTCTCTGGTGTGATATTTTGGAACTTATTTGCAAATACATTTCAAGCAGTCAGTAACTCGATTTTAGCTAATAATAATCTAGTCTCAAAAGTTTACTTCCCACGCTTAATTATTGCATTTTCATCGATTGCGGTATCTCTTTTTGATTTTATCATTGGTTTAATTGTGTACATCATTTTGAGCTTGTACTTAGTTCATGCAATCCCCATTACCTTATTACTTTTACCCCTTGCTGTTGTATTGATATTGTTATTTAGCATCGGTTTAGGTTTACTTTTCTGCTCATATTCCATTAAATACAGGGATTTTTTGCAAATGATACCCTTGATTGTTCAATATGGTTTTTTTGTTAGTCCAATCGTATATACCGCAAAATCACTTCAAATTTCAAATTGGTTTAATGTCTACTCACTTATCAATCCCTTGGTAGGCATCGTCGAATATGCAAGGATTCTGTTAATTCCAAGTTATAGTGTCTTGAATTTCGATTTTATTTACCTTTCGATTGGCACATGTTTTATCACATTTTTTTTAGGTATATATGTGTTCACCAAGAAGGAGAGTTCTTTTGTAGATTATTTATAATAAAGTCATGAGCATTGTAGAGGTAAATAATATAACAAAGAAATACAACCTAAATCAGATTTCAGAACCTGTATCATTACGCAATGGATTGAAATCAATATTCACGAAGCAAGAAAAATCAAAGGATTATTATGCGCTGAATGATGTATCGTTCTCTATAAATAAGGGTGACAAATTAGGAATTATCGGTAATAATGGTGCAGGGAAGTCTACGTTATTAAAAATCTTAAGTCGTATTACGAATCCTACCTCAGGAAGTGTACAAGTCAAAGGTAAAGTTGCCAGTTTATTGGAAGTAGGTACCGGTTTCCATCCAGAGCTATCAGGGAGGGAAAATATATTTCTTAATGGAGCCATATTGGGTATGAGTAAGCGTGAAATTAAAGCCCAATTTGACGAGATTGTTGATTTTGCCGGTCCTCAAATATCCAGTTTCCTAGATACACCCGTAAAACGTTATTCCTCTGGGATGTATGTAAGATTAGGTTTTGCTATTTCTGCCCATCTTAATCCGGAAATATTAATCGTAGATGAAGTTCTTGCTGTTGGTGATGCCGACTTTCAGAAAAAATCATTGGGTAAAATGAAGGAAGTGGCAGCCAATGAAAAGACAATTTTATTTGTGAGTCATAACCTGACTGCTGTATCCAATCTTTGCAATAAAACATTGCATTTAGAAAAAGGTACTGTCAAGCAAATGGGGGATACGGGAGTCGTATTAAAAAATTACATGTCAGAGGTACAGTCCAAGAAAATGACTTACAGCGCCGAATCATTTCAACAAGCAATAGGGAATGAATTAGTTCGGTTAAAATACGCTGAAATTAAGCCTGAACTATCGAAGGATTTGGATTATTGGACGATCAACGATCCATTTAACTTGCATTTTGAATTTTGGAATACCCTAGAAGACGTTGATTTAAATGTTAGTATTCATTTATATGCTAGCACAGGAGAATGTATTTTTAATATTGGCAATCAACCTAGCAAATATCATGCTGGAATAGTTTCCACTGATATAGCAATACCTGGCAATTTTTTAAATGATGGTTCTTATTTTCTTTCGATTATGGTCGTAAAGAATTCTAGTATTGTGTTGGCAAATTTTGAAGAGCTTTTTGAATTTGAAATTGCCGATTACCGTGAAAATACAACCTGGTATGGGAAGTGGCCAGGATACGTTCGTCCCAATTTCCCAATTATCATGAAACAGGTAACAAGCGAAATATAAAATATGCTGCATGTAACAAAGTCGTTTTTACCCGATATAAAGGAATATATTTCTTTATTAGAAGAAATATGGACAAATGGCCAATTAACTAATGACGGACCTTTAGTATTAGAGTTAGAGCGTAAATTAGCAGAATACTTAGAAGTTGAGAATCTATTGTATGTATCGAATGGTACGATCGCTTTACAATTAGCCATAAAAGCCTTAGCCTTAGAAGGAGATGTGATTACAACCCCATTTTCTTATTGTGCTACGACAACGTCACTTATTTGGGAAAAATGTAATCCTATATTTTCGGATATTTCACCCATTAGCTTAACATCAGAAAGAGAGCAAATTGAAAAAGTACTCAATACTGATTCAAAGGGAATATTAACAACGCACGTTTATGGTAATTGCGCAGATTTAACTGAACAGGAAGAATTAGCGGCAGACTATCAAATTCCGATTATATATGATGGCGCCCATGCATTTGGTGTACAACATAAGGGAAAATCTATATTTAATTATGGTACGGTTTCAACCTGTAGTTTTCATGCAACTAAAATCTTCCATACAATAGAGGGAGGTGCTATTATAACTCGAGACGCTGCATTAGCGGATAAGTTAAGGGGTATTAGAAGTTTTGGACACAAAGGTGATGATTACTTTGCTGCTGGTATAAATGGAAAGAATTCAGAATTTCATGCAGCTATGGGATTGGTCAATCTTAAACATTTCGCTGAAATAAAGAATCACCGTAAAGCAGCTTCGGAATTATATGAATCCCATTTACCTGCCAATATTCAAAAATTAACTTGGAATTCAGCTAATTCACGCAACTACAGTTATTTTCCAGTAATTTTTCCCTCGGAGGACATATTATTGAAGGTTTTAAAGGCATTAAATGATGGACAAATATTTCCTCGAAGATACTTTTACCCGGCACTAAACGAACTGCCTTATTTAACTTATCAGGCATGTCCAGTGGCAGAAGATATTGCTAAAAGAATCGTTTGTTTACCTTTATCAGCGGAAATCAGCGCTAAAGCTATCCTGCAAATTTGTTCAATAATAAGTTCAACATTATAGATTCCATATATGTTGCTCATCGTATTTCTCTCTTTCATTTTATTTAATTTTCGTATCGCTTCGAAAATCTCCAATAAAAATTTTGATGAAATATTACTAACGGGCTTTGCGATTCAATGTCTAAGCATTATTTGTAGTGGATATATTTTATCTGCAATAAATTTGTGGGATAATGCTTACTGTTGGTCAATTCTGCCTTTTTTTATTTCCTACTCGTGCTACCTGTTTTTCCGAAATATCGTCTTCTTACCGGCTCAAATTCATTCTTCAGCCTTTAAATTAATAGGTTCAAGCATTCAACAATTACACGAAATTTATAAGCAGCAACGTAAAACAGAAAAAACGCTTTTTGCCTGTATATTTATTGGTGCCTCCCTTGTAACTATTAGCCAACTCTTTTTAATGTTTTATTTACCCCCGAATGAGTGGGATAGCATGACAGGGCACCTGAATCGTATTTTATACTTTGTTCAAAATCACAGCACGTCACATTTCATTGGAACAAATTGGAATATTGATACCTATCCTAAAAGCTTTTCATCCATTCAATTTTATCCCTTTTTAATGAGTGGCTTTAACGAGCATTGGTTTAAGTTACCCAACCTCAGTGCTTTTTGGATGTTATTTGTTGGGAGTTATGCCATTTTAAAACAGCTCCATATTCCTTTTAAAGTTCGAATATTAAGCGCATCATTATTAATATTCACTCCCATATTATTAATTCAATCTACGACAACAGATACTGATATTGTTTTGGGCGCATATTTGGTTTGTGGATTGTACTTTTTAATACGCTTTGCAAGAACTAAAGAGGTCTATTACATTTACTTCACGAGTCTCGTGTTTGCAATTGCCATGAGTCATAAGATTACTTTTGTCTTTGCTTTTCCCAGTTTAGCCATTCTCATAGGATTTGCCTGTTTGATTCAACGAGATAAATTGAATTTCAAACACCTTAAGCATGTATTACTTAGTGCCATATTCTTTTTATTAGTTTCGATGCCTACGGGCTATATAGCTAATATTATTCATTACGGACATCCAATTGGACCTAATACAGCAACAAAACACCAATCCATCGAACGAGCCGGTAATTTTTCGAATTTGATATTACATGGATCAAAAAATGTAGCGAGGTACTTCTTTGATTTAGTTAATTTCGATGGACTTCGAAACATTCAATGGGTTGAATATGGCCAAGAAGCTATTAATCAACAATTTAGAAATTTAGATACCTTATTTAATTGGGGATTAGAAACGTCAAAAGTATTCACGATTGTCCCATTTAATTACACGAGGAAATTCGAGTTTTATAATGGAACCCCCATTTATGGCTCCATATTTTTACTCATTATTATACCGGCAATAATTTTATTGCTTTTAAAAAAACGTCCAACTTTCTACTACGTTTTCTTCTTAGCATTTGTGTTACATTTTTTAGCCCTAGCTTACACAGCCGCATATGATCCTTGGAAGGGGAGATATATGATTAGTTCACTCGTTTTTCTATTGCCAATTTCAAGCCTATTCTTTACCCAATTTGTATCAAAAAATAAGTATAGCCTTGTCTTAGGATTGTATATTATCATTATCGCTTCTGCATTTTCAACCATTCTATTTCATAGCCGCAGTGCATTTCTTTCTACGCATCATTTACCCACGATTTGGGGAAAAACAAGAATGGAATTGTTGACAGTTTCTCGGCCTGACATAACCAAAGCGTATGCACGTTTTGATCAAATAGTTCCACAGGATGCCACTGTTGCACTAGCTACGATAAACGATGATTTTGAATATCCTTTGTGGGGTTCCCGATTTACACGCAGATTGATACCAATCAACCCATTTGAGCAAGGATTACAGCCTATTCCCAAAGATGCAACATATCTTTTCTTTGGCACTAATGTGATAAAGCCAATTAGTACAGATATTCGATTGGGAACAGACACAACCCTAAAGGAGCATATTATCGTCCGAGGTGAAGATTACTACTTACGTAATTTGAAGTAGGTAAATAATGATTAGTGGGTGAAATACGAATACAACTGGTTTTAAATCCTAAAATTTTCATGATACCTTGCATCAAGCAATTATAGCATATGAATATCAAAGAAAATATTGCAGAGGGTTTACGTTCAATTAAAGGAAATTTACTCCGAACCATCCTTACAGCCTTAATTATTTCACTAGGAATCACCTCACTTGTGGGTATTTTAACCGCAATCGATGGGATTCAAAGCTCAGTAGACAATAGTTTCTCTGGCTTAGGAGCAAATTCATTTGATATTCGAAATAGACCAGCTATGCAGGTTCGAAGAGAAGGTCAACGCGAGAAACGATTTAAAAATATTGATTATCGCCAAGCATCTCGTTATAAAATCATGTTTAGTGCCAAAGGTAAGGTATCCTTAAAAACGAATGTGACTAATAATGCGATAGGCAAATATGAAAGTAAAAAGACCAATCCCAATGTTCGTTTATTAGGTATTGATGACAATTTCATTGAATTAAAGGGATACAAAATTGCTGAAGGTCGTAATTTCTCAAATAATGAGTTTACAAATGCGATCAATGTATGTTTTTTAGGTGTAGATGTCATTGACCAATTATTTGAAAAATCGAACCCTTTGAATCGCGAAATTATTGTAAGCGGTATTAAGTTAAAGGTAATCGGCGTTTTAGCGAAAAAAGGTAACATGATGGGTGGAGGGGATGATCGTGTTATTATGGTGCCGCTCGAAACGGGGCGTAAAATGGCGATAGGTAGAAATTTAACATTCGATATTACAACCTCCTCTACGAAAGTTGCCAACATAGACGATTTTATGGAAGAGGCAAGAGGTGTTATGCGAAAAGTCCGTATGGATCCGATTGGGATGGAAGATTCTTTTTCAATAGATCGTTCCGATTCCATTGCAAAGAGTTTTGAGAGTATTACTTCGAGCTTACAATTAGGTGGATTTGTTATTGGATTTATCACCTTGTTAGGGGCAGCAATTGCCTTAATGAATATCATGATGGTGTCTGTTACCGAAAGAACACGTGAAATAGGTATTCGAAAATCTTTAGGAGCTACGCCTTCACGAATTCTTCAACAATTTCTTATCGAGGCCATTGTCATCTGTTTATTGGGTGGAATAGGGGGGATTGTACTTGCTATTCCGATTGGAAACTTAATAGCTCAAGGTATTAGTTCGGGTAATGCGAGTTTTATTATCCCTTGGTTATGGATGATGGTAGGTATCATTATTTGCGTCCTAGTAGGCTTATTTTCAGGAATTTACCCAGCATTTAAAGCTTCTAAAATGGATCCTGTAGAAGCATTACGTTACGAATAATCAATAAATTATTTTTTGATTACTTGCTAAATCATGAATAAAGGCATACTTTTGCATTGCAATTGAGCCAATTGGTTTGATTCAATTGCCCAGATGGCGGAATTGGTAGACGCGCTGGTCTCAAACACCCGTGGGTGCAAG